>Ga0224508_10000459_pt1 | contig 40688 bp, 46 predicted proteins | sample SF_Jan12_sed_USG_4_FD_170157 | JGI IMG/M metagenome (GOLD analysis project Ga0224508, IMG submission 170157) | Sediment microbial communities from San Francisco Bay, California, United States - SF_Jan12_sed_USGS_21 | ecosystem: Environmental > Aquatic > Marine > Sediment | place: USA... | reverse complement strand
AATTGATGCACCAGCTTGTGTGACATCTTCTGGTTTAGTTGCAACAAAACCAATAGTTATTGTTGCAGGATTGCCAAACTTGTTCACTTTAGGTGATTTGGCTCCAGTTCAAACAGGACCAGCTGGCTTACTTCCAATACAGACACCAGTTAGTCCTGATGGACGCTATGTAGTTACAGCAACTCTGTTACCTTCTGTTACAATCATTGATACCACTATTGATGAGATGGTTCTTAGTCTTGCATGTGATGCAGGATGTCATGGAGTCAATTTTGGTGCAAATGTTAATGGAGGTTACAACGCATATGTCTCTAGCAAATTCTCAAACGCTCTAATAGTTTTTGATCCAGCAGAGGCAATTGCAGCAGACAATGGGGATGGAATTCTTTCATCAACAGAAGCTGCAGGTGTTGTAGGGAGAGTATTGATTGCAACAAACAATGCAAATTCTGATGCAATTATTGATGATTCAGTTACTGCACTTGACGGAATGGGAGGTCAAGGAGTTTTGGCAATTCCAAATCCATATGATGGATGGATAGAGCTAACTGCTTCTTCTGATGAATTAACTCCAGAGGTTCAAGTGTGGGTCGATGAAATGAAATCAAATGGACAAGACGATCCATTCACACCTTAATCCTTTTTTCTTTTTTTGTTTTTAATTTGATTTTCACGCCTATCTGCGTCCATTTTTATCCCCAATTTGGTAGGTGAATCCCCGTGATGTATAACTTGAAACTTTTTTTGTTCTCGAAAATGGTTCAAGGCTATATAGATTCAGACAGTTAGAAATTTTTTTCTAATTTTTGATAACTTATTGGTCTCTTGCAAAAGATGTTTAATTACTTTAAGATCAACATCCTCTAGTCGTCTAAACCTTATGCAGCTTTTTCCGATATTGGCTTTTGGTAAATCTTTTTTGTGTTTTTCTGCAACGTATTGTTTTCCATCAGACATACAAGCATAAAGAGAAATGTAATTTTTTTGATTTGCCAATCCAATAACCATCCATTCACCCTCTCGACCTGAAGAATATTTGTAATGATAAGTACCGTATCCCAAGATTCCAAATTTCATATGAGGTTTTAGATTGGGAACTGTTTTCTGAATAAAGCTATGTAATTTTTTTATTTCGTTTCTTCTTGGTTCTTCTATCGAATTAATATATTCTATAGGTGTTTTTGCAGTACTCTTCAATTCTGTTAGATAATTAATATTTCACAATATTATCTGTTATCAATAATTTTAGAAACACAAGAAAAATTTAAAGAAATTATCGATATTCCTAAAAATACCCAAAATTATTTTTTGGAAAGGATACAATCGAAAAAAGTTATATTTATTAAAAATCTCTCCTGATAACATGAAAAACATTTTTTTCTTTATGATCATTACCTTTTTTGCAGTTGGTATAATTTCTTCACCTGTGGTATTTGGTGGAAATATTGATTCTCCACGAAAACAAATGGCAATGGGTACGGCAGCTGAAGATGTTCTATGTAAAGCAGGATTTGATTTAATGCTACGTTCCTCAGGAACTGCAGCTTGTGTAAAACCATCTACTGCAATAAAATTAGAAAATTCTGGTTGGGGCACGATAACAAAAACTGCCGCAATGATGACAGAGGAAATGATGGATGATACCATGGAGGATGAAATGATGGATGATGTTATGATTAATTCAGCTATAAGTGCAGATTTTCCATTTGAATCTCATTACGTTGAAGTTTTAGGCTCTAAAATGCATTACATTGATGAAGGAGAAGGTGATCCAATTCTTTTCCTTCATGGTAATCCCACCTCGTCATACCTATGGAGAAACATTATACCATACGTTTCTGATAATGCACGAGTTATCGCTGTGGATTTAATTGGAATGGGAAAATCTGATAAACCAGATATTGATTATCGTTTTGTAGATCATGCAAAATATCTCGAAGAATTTATTGAAGAACTAGAATTGAAAAATGTAACTCTAGTCATTCATGATTGGGGTTCTGGTTTGGGTTTTAATTATGCAAGCCAACATGAGGACAATATCAAAGGGATTGCATTCATGGAAGCAATCATTATGCCTATGAAATGGGATGAATTTCCAGCAGAATTTAGAGAAATCTTTGAGAATTTTAGAACTCCAGGAGTTGGCGAAGAAATGATTATGACTCAAAATATTTTTGTTGAACAGATGCTGCCAGGAGGAATACTAAGAGAGCTTTCTGAGGAGGAGATGAACTTCTACCAAGAACCATACCCAACAGAAGAAAGCCGCAAACCAGTATGGGTATGGCCAAATGAGATTCCAATTGATGGAGAACCTGCGGACCTTCAGAAGATTGTAACTGATTATAATCAATGGTTACAAGAAACAGAAATTCCCAAGATATTATTTTACGTAAGTCCTGGGGCTATTTTACCCTCACCAATGGTAGATTGGAGTGAAGCTAATATGAAAAATCTTGAGACACTCTATGTCGGCGAAGGAATGCACTTTATTCAAGAAGATCATCCAGATGAGATTGGACAGGGTTTAGCAGAGTGGTATAGAGGCATCCAATCTGCAGAAAAAATGGATGATGCTATGGAAACAATGTCTATTGGCGGAATCGATGTAACAATGTCCGCACCATTAGAGGGATCCCCTGATGCACCAATAACAATTATTGAATTTGGAGATTTCCAATGTCCTAAATGTAATCAATGGTTCCAAAATGAAAAATCAACCATTGTTGAGAATCATATCGATACTGGAATGGCAAAAGTGTACTTTTTAGATTATACCTGGTTAGGTGATGACTCAACATCAGCAGCTCAGGCAGCACATTGTGCAGGTGATCAGGAAATGTATTGGGAATATCATACTCATTTATACAATAATCAGGGAGGCATTAACGAAGGTTGGGCAAGTCCTGATAACTTGAAAACATTTGCCGAAGAGATGGGATTAGAAACAGAAGTCTTCAACGAATGTCTTGATTCAGGAAAGTATGATGAGCGAGTTTCTCACAATAACATGGTAGGTGCTTCCCACAATGTTGAAGGAACTCCAACATTTTTCATTATTGACTCTGATGGTTCTGTTGAACGAATTAATGGCCCCCAACCTGCATCAATTTTTGATAAAGTAATAGAATCCCTCAGTTAGTTTTCAAGCCAATCGGCGTCCATTTCTATCCCCAATTTAGTAGGTGAATCCCCGTGGGCCCATACTTTATGAAAGTATGAGAAATAAAATTATGAAATAACTTGTAATGTTCCACCAAGTATTATTTTGAGGCCACTCCCCATTTCAATTGTTATATTATTTCCCGACTCAATGGTTAAAGTAATTCCTGGAGGGATCTCCATTAAAGAATTATTGGTTATAGTGACATTTCCGCTGGCAATTGTATTTTCTGTTAATTCACAATTAGTCGTAATAATCCAATTTCCAGAATTTGGAGGAACACATGGATCTCTAGGAGCCATTTCAACCACAAATGTCAGAGAATTCATTTGATCTTCATTACCAAACCCATTGAAATATTGTTCGGCATTAATTGTTATTTGCTCGGAAAAAAAGTCATCATTAGAGAAAATTAAATTTACATGGGACCCATCCGTCATTAGAAAATTAGTATTTAGTTTTCCATCATAGACAACTGTAGTATGACTTAGATTATCATTATTTGGCAAAATTGTTTCTATTGTCACTTCAGTGCCATTCATTATTGTATTTCCAGTTAGATCTTCTATGTCAATAGAAACCATACTTGGAAAATAAGGTGGAGGTTCATGTCTAGGATCTACACTCATGGGAATAGGATAACTAAAAAGAGTACTAGTAGTGTTAACAGTAGCTGTAATATTTTCCCAAGATGTTACTCCATGGACTTCTGAAGAATCACAAGTATTATTCATATTTGCATCTACACATATTTTGTAATTCCCAAAAATCTTATCTAAATTGGTAGTTGTAACTAATCCTGAAATATTCATAACGTCATAAAGATCCGAGACAGTTCTAACATCTGGAATGCCAAAGAACATCATCAAATCATTAATGTCATTTGATGTGCTTGGTTCAAAAGAAGGGCTGTATAGTGCCCATAACAATGCTGCTACTGCAAATTCTTCATATAAGGGAGACCAATTTTTCATCCCACTTCTTTTGTTACCAAAAACATCATAAAATGTGGTATCAAAATAACTATCTCCCGCTCGAGTCTTTAACACAGTTGTACTAAATTTATCGTGATTAGGATCCATAAGCATCTTATCAACAATTACTCCGGCGAAAAAACTTGCAACTCCTTCACTCCAAGCACAGGAAGAATCTATTTGGGCATATCCGGCATGACAGCCTTCGCTTACTATATTTGAAATAGTGGGATGAATTGTTCTAACTGTATTAATGCCATTATTATTTCCATGAATATCGGACTCATAGGTGATATAATGGCCAAATTCATGAAGCAACACATCAATCTGGGTCTCTGTGTGACTTCCGGTAGCTATGGCAGCAATGTTTGTTCCGCTATAAGGAGTTCCCATATGTATCGAAGGGTCAGAATTACGAAAAAAATTTGATTTTACAGATTCAGAAGAATAGCCTACAACCTTTAATGGGAGGTCATCCAAAGTTACTTCTTGTAAGTGTTGTACAATAAAATCAAATGCAATTAAGGAGTAATAATACTGGCCAGCCAGATCTGCTAACCGTTCGACTTGCGAAAGTCCAGTAAGGATTGGTGTTGAATCTTTCCCGCTTAACTTAAACTCTGGATCTGTAGAACTTAATTCTAAAAATGCTATTCGGATACAGGAGTTGAAATTTTCAGTTTTAAATTTAACAGGGGTTCCCACCGCCCCATGATGTATTTCAAATAAACCATTTGGAAAACCTGGAGATGCTCCATCTTCTAAGACAGTCTCAATAGACACTGTATCTTTTTTGGTAGGGACATCAAAAGAAAAATTACCATCCATTCTGTCACTATCTGCCATTACATGCGGTCCAGAATGAAAGAATGTCATCTCCACACCTTTTAGTGGTAACTGTCCCACCTTATCAGTTGGGGCTGCTAGACGGTCTGGGGCAACAATGACTATCCTTCCTTTGATTTTATCTTCTTCTGGAATAATTTCATCTGTAAGGATATTTACTTCCATATTCCCATTAAGAGTACCAGAATTTGTAAATTTGCCTCCAGGTTGGAAGGCAAGCATTCCCATATTGGAAATGGTATTTTGATTATTTATCATCCCTCCCATGTTAGGTACGTCTCCAGAATTGTTAATTAGGCAAGTATTATTGATTGTCCCACTTGTATTGTCTATTTGCTTTTCATTTTCCAAATAATTATCATTGTCTATGGTGCCAGTATTTGTAATGGTATCCTTGTTTGTGATTTTACCATTATTTGTTAATTGATCATTGTTTGTTATGGTGCCACCATCAAAATTAGTAAAGGTAGCGTCTTCTTTATTATCAACAGTACCATCGTTGTCAAATTTATCCCGATTTTCTAACGTGTCTTCATTGTTTATCGTACCACCAGCTTTGTTGGTCAGAGTTTTTGTGTTCTCTATTTTTCCAAATGGTTTTTTGTTGTTTATTGTTCCCTCATTTTCTAAATTGTCGCTAGTATCAAAAATCTCTTCATTGTTTATAATTCCGCTAGCTTTGTTGGTCAGAGTTTTTGTGTTCTCTATTTCTCCGGTAGGTTTGTTGTTTATTGTTCCGTCATTGTCAAGAACTCCCATATTGTTTAGGGTTCCCGTATTTTCTATAACACCAGAATTATCCAAAGTTCCTAAACTTTCATTATTAATCGTATTAGAAGCTTGATTGTTGATGGTGCCACCTACGTTATTTTTTAGGGTTCCAACTTTGTTGTTAATTATCCCTGTTCCAAATTGATTATTGATAGTGGCAGAATTGTTAATTGAACCAAGATTGTTGTTCAAAGTACCTTGATTGTTTATTGAACCGCTTGCTTGATTGTTAATGGTGCCTAAGGAAGCGGTTCTGAGCTCAGCACCAAAACGATTGTCAAAAATTCCATTTACTCCTGAGTTGACTAATGTTCCTGATACCTCCATAATGCCATTTGTGAGTTGATGAATGTCTCCAGTGTTGGTGAGATTTCCATTTACGAAAAATCCACCTTGCTCATTGTGAAAATGACCATTGCCTGATGCATAATTGTTAAAAAATTGACCACCAGAATTTATTGTTGTAGTTCCGCCAAAATTTTCATAAAGTCCATTATTATTAAAAACGGCGTTTGAGGTAAAAGTAGTAGTCCCAAAATTAATTATTCCACGTGTGGTCATCCCATCGTTAAAACCGGTGTTTGTTAAAGTGCTATCTACAATTAGACTCCCACCAACTTGAACTAATCCAGCATTGCTAACTGGACTGGAAATTGTAACAGTATGACTAATGAATTTATCATCACCGGTTCCGGGAACTCCTGCTATTTGATTTCCCATACCGTCATCGTGTAGCCAAGTACCTGGACTGTTCCAAAATCCGTTACCATTTGAACTATAGGTTACTGTCATGCCAGCAAACGCAGGTGAGATTCCAAATCCTCCAAAAAGTAAACCCGTTGAAATTATTAAAATGATAAAATTAATTCTCATAAAATTTTTCTTTTAATGATATTAATTAAGAATGATCATAACTTCCAAATTAATGAAAAAGTGGGTATGAATGAAATAATTACTGGGAAGAAAATTAAAATTATCATAACCTTGTTAATTCTGCCGTACTCAAGACTTAATCCTATGAACCCCTAAAACCAACAGGTTCAAATCCCCGCGGGCCCATTTTTATTCCCAATTAGGTAAGTGAATCCCCACGATGCATGACTTTGAATTATTTCGTTCCCGAAATTGGTTCAAGCCCAGCAGGAATTGAATCCTAAATAGCCCTAAACTATACCAAATTATCATAAATGTAGAGTGTGAATCATGACTAACTGGATAAAGATCGAGGCAAAGTTTCCAAACAAATGCATATTGTGTAATGAGCAAATAGACATTGGCGATTCTGTATATTGGAAGAAAGGAACAGGTCTGAAACACTATCCAGAATGTACGATTGGATTTAGAGAATCTGATTCTAGACTGATAATTTTTGATGAAGATGATAATTTGTAGTGATATAGAATCACAATAACAAAATTGATTTTTTTATTTCATTTTTTATTTTCTAATTTGCATCTCAAAGTCTCTCCAAAAACGGTTCAGGCCTCTACCGATTTGTAATTAAGATTAGAACACTTAATGAATATCTGATTTAGAGAAAAATAAAATGAAAACTAGACTTTTAATTTTACTTTTTTGCTTTAGTGTGTTATTCCTTCCATCTGTATTTGCCCAATCAGAGAACATTACAATAGAGTTTGATAAAGAAATCTATACATGGACTGATAAAATAACAATCAAAATTATTGCTCCAGACTATAACACATCCTATGAAAAAATAGATGTAATTGGTGAATCAGACAGCAGCATTTCCATTTCATCAAAGAATCATGCAATATTTGATATTCAAATAGCTGAAAATAGGCCTACCTCTGGAATCTTTTCAAAGGAAATTAATTTGTCAGGATTTTTACATGATGCAGATGGTGATCTGACCACTGGAGATAAAGATGGAAACGATGTATTTGGATCTGACTATGTGAACTCTGGTGCAGCAATAGGTGATTATTTGAAAGTTGATAATGACGATATTGTGACTGTAACTTTTACTTCTTTTGAAAATAACTCTGAATTGTATTCAGTTGAATCATCAGTTCCTGTTTCATGGAATATCGGTAAAATGCTTGTAGAAAAGAAAAGCTATCAAGAAAATGATTCGGCAAAAATGCAAGTGACAGATCCCGACATGAATTGGAATCCAAATGAAATTGACAAGTTTAAGATTGATGTTTGGTCTGATTCTGACCCTGCAGGAATCTCTCTTTCGGTTCGAGAAACTGGTAAAAATACAGGAATTTTTGAAAGTATAGTCTATTTTTCTATTAAGCCCTCTTTGGGTCAGAGATTGCACACTATTGAGGGAGATTCTGTAATTGCCGAATATGAAGACCATACCTTACCAAATCCATACACGCCTGCTGACGAATTAGCAATTAAGGATAGAACCATCATCCGAAACCCTCCACCACAGTACGATCAAGATGGTAATTTCATCAGGGAACAAGATCCAGATTTTAAACCACAAGACTTTCGAGGAGAGACATTGTCAAACCCTACAGTTACAATATTGATTCAAAGCCTTGGAGCAATACTAATTGTATTTTTTATCATACTCTATGCTATTAAAAAAAGTATGAAGAAAAGTATTGAAGAAAAAAAATGAAAACTAGTTCTTATGTCTATCTGCGTCCATTTTTAACCTTAATTTGGAAGGAAAGTCTCTACCATGCCATTCCCTATAGAAGTTCTTATTCTTGAAATACATAAGAGAAAATCATACCATGTCTGAGATTGTACTCACAGAGATAATTCATCTTCAAGTTCATCAGTCAAAACTCGGTTAATAATTACAGACTGGTTAGTTAAGGAAAATGAAATCACTGAGAAAAACTTCATAAACTATCCAAAAATCATCAATCTTTTTGCAGGTACAGGTTAATTTGACTGATAGAATCTAGTTCTACTCTAAAAAATTCTTGTTTAACTTTTATTTTAAAACTTTAAAATCTAGGAGATAATAATATCTCTTAATGGACTATCAAAGCCTTCAAGAAAAAGCTATGAAAATTAGCCCTTCAATTAGGTATGCAACAATCACTGACTTGAATGGAAGAATAAAATCTAGTGGACATAAAAAAGGTGTAAAAAATCTTTTAACACCAAAAGAGAGTCTCAAATCACTAAAAACATCTGCCAATATCTGGAAAGCGCGAAATCAACTCTCAAGAAAGATTGGAAAAGGGAAATATGCTCTTGCGGAATATGGCAAAATCAAACGTATAGTAATACCACTTGATGATGGACATCTTCTCTATCTTACAACCAGCGCTAGAGCCGATCATTCAAAAATTCTCAGTAAAGCCACTAGATTGAAGTTAAAATAACTTCAAACTTTTTTTATCTGCGTCCATTTACTTCCCATATTGATGAGTGAATCCACATAAGCCCATGGGATCTTTTTTTGCCTAACTAGGCAGTTGAATCTTAAAACTTGAATGTGAACCTTGAACTAAAACATCAAGATTTCAAGGAATTTTAAAATTATTTTTTGGGAATTTTGAAAATTGAGTTCGTGCCTGATATGGTCAAAAATTATAGTTTTTTTTAAATATAGTCCTGATTTTTTTTCAGTAATGGTTAAAAAAATTATTTTTCTACTAATGCCTCTCACTCTATCAATTGTAATTATTCCAGCAATTTTCTTAGATGTAAATGCGGATTACATTGACAAGTTTTCACTACCACATGTTTTAGACCCTTTAACTGATTCACAAATAAAAGACTGTGAATCTATCCATAAAGATTTTGTTTCTTTGTCTGATTTTGATTTTTACACTAGATACCAAAATCATAACTTTTCAGGAAACTGTGTAATGTTGTATGAGGATCCATTATGGGATTATGGTGGTTCAGATAGATATGAAAAACTTTCAGAAAGATCTGCGGAATTGATCCAAGATCGTGAGGCAGAACTCAAAAAAAGTCGTGAAAATTTTTACGTAAAATCAAAATCGTTAATTGAACTTCAAATTCCAGGAACATTCTTGTTTAAATTTGAAGGATGCACTGGAGACCAAGTAATCAGCGCAAAGGATATTTCTATAGTGTCTGATAAAGAATCTGTCCTATTAACAAAATTTGTGGGTGAAGAAAGAGAAATTTCACCAGGTGTTTGTAATGAATTAGAAATACAAATTCGAGCTGATGATCCTAATTCAATCAAAGTCATTATTTCAAATCTAGATGTTGAAGTATCTGCAAAACTTGATAAGTCTATAACAGAGATTGAATCTATTGAAGATTATATTTTAAATAATTTATCTGCGCAACAATTACTTCATTTTCCAATTATGAATAAATGTGCTCCTGGTTTTGTTCCATTAAGTGAAATCTGTGTACTCAATGACAGATGTGGCCCTGGTGTTTATCCTGGTAAAATCTGTGTAATAGATGGAGAAAAACAGCTTTATCTTTCACCAAAATATCAAAGTAAAGCTGGAATTCCTGCAAGCCAAACCATTTGTGCAGAAGGCTTGGAATTAATCTTTAAAGAAAATACCTTAGTGTATACCCCTGCATGTGTAAAATCAACTTCTACTGAAAAACTTCTTCAAAGGGGATGGACAGACCAAATACCAGCAATTGCTTGTACCTTAGAGTATGATCCTCAGTGCGGAATTAATGGAAATACATATGCAAACAAATGCATGATTAACATTGAAGGAATTCCAATATCTTATAATGGCCAATGTAAGCTGACTACAAGATGATGAGGATGATTAGTCTAAGTTAGACTAAACCCGCAATTTCTACCTATCTACGTCTTTTTACTCTCAAAATTCTGATGTACTCTCAAACTTTAACTTCAATTTTTAAAATTATTTTTTGGTAAAAATTAGTATGTAAAAACCAAATTACACAATTTCAAATCATTTGAGATTATGGTTATTTGATAAATGGATCATTGATATGAATAAATGATTGGTGATTGTTATTAACAAATTTTGTATAATACATAATATGATAGAAAACAACAATAATTCAAATCCATCTTGGAGAGAAGTTAGAGTCCAACAACAAACTGCAAAAGAAACTGTTGGAACCATTCAGAATATTTCAAAGTACATCAGAGAGTATTCACTTAGAATGAGGGCAATCATGAACACTATTAATGAAAGTGAGGCCATACCAGAGATGGCTGATGCAATACGTGAAGGTTCTTTGGCCGTTCGTGATACTGTAAAAGATATTAATAAAACAACACAAGTGCTGAAAAAAAATGGTGTCATAATTGATACTGCCAATGCAGTAGAAAGCACCTTGAAATCTGCAGAGGAATCCATATCAACTGTAAAAGAAATTGGGACTGATGCTGGAAAAGCCTCGCCTAATACAACTAAGGCAGTTCAAGAGGGTATTGACAAAGTCAAAAAGGAAACCAGCCACATGACTGAAAAAATGTTCTCAAGTATTAAAGGCAAAGTGAATGCACGATGACATATTATGTTGATGATGAGAAAATAGGACAAAAGTCAATTCAATACCGAACTCAAGCATCTGAATCTAAAGAGATTGATTTATTGATCCACTCCTTAGGAATAATAATTAAGGTTGGTAGATATTTTCCAATTATTTTACTTTCATTGGCAAGTCTGAATATATTGATGGCTGCAAATGATTTCCTTGCAGACAGTCTTATTTTTGCAACACTTAATTCCATTTTTGCGCTTAGCGGTTTTATTTCTGTAGTACAAATGCGCCAAAGGAGTCAGGTTCACCCAAATAAGTACAGCCCCAGTTACAATAAACTCACAGGAGACCTGTCTTAGGATTTAGGAAGTAGAAATAAAATGGAAGAAAGAAAAACCAGCAAGCTACGTGACATCAAGGAGACAGCTTCTGATGCCGTAGAAATAATGCGTCAAATTGGTACTCCAGGTGTACTTGAATCACTAAACAAGATTCAAGAGACTGCATCCAAGGTTAATGAAATTATTCAAAGTCTCCAAACACCAGAAATGGTAAAGAATATAGAAAATTTTCGCTTAATTTCAGAAAACATGAATGAAACATCAACAAAAATGAAAGACAGCATGCAACAGCTAAAGGAAACAAATGTAATTGAGGAAGCAACAGAGGTAATAAAATCTGTAAAAGGAAAAATTAATTCCTTTAGTAACGACGATGAGAATAGCATCAGCAGTCAGGATATTCGTGAAGTAAGCGTTACTACTAAAGAGATGTTGGTATCCATCAAAGATCTAATGAATGAATTAACTGTAACTGTTGCATCTTCCAAGAGATCAGGAATCATTCGTAATTTCAAAGAGACAATGAAAGATGCATCAAATATTTACAAGACGACAGTCGCGGAAGTAAATTAACAAATTTGTCTATAACCTAACATTATTTGAAGAAATTTTTGATCTTACAGAATCTTGATAAATTATGGATTAAAGAATTCAATTTATGCTAGGTAAAAAAGACAAAAAATATTGGAGAAAAAAAGCATTAGAGGCAACCAAATTAGAAGAATGGAATAATTTACTTTTATTTGGCCAAAAAATGATTGAACTTAATCCTAATGATTATGATGGGTGGGCCACACAAGGGGACGCACAATACAACCTAGGAAATTTTGATTTAGCATTAACATTTTACAAAAAAACTATTCAAATCAATAAAACAGATATTTTATCTTGGCAAAATTTAGGCCATACTTTAAAAAATTTAAATAAATTCAAAGACGCTATCAAATGCTATAATATAGCGTTAGATCTGAATCCCCTTGATAGATTTCATAACAACGGAAGACTTCGAGATTCTCTTATCGAATGTGAAAAATTGTTAAAATGATCACAAGTCATATTTAAAAAACACAAAAAGATTTTTTTTGGAAACCTAAACTGTTTTAGAATAGTATTTTCTTTTTAATTTGTGGTTGATTTTAAAATTGATAATGTACTAAAAAGAATAGAAGATCAAGAAAAATTTGAACAAGAAAATCCTCATGATATGCTAAATTCAGAAAAAGTTTTAGCCATAGGAAGAAATACAGGAATTTTTTACAATATCCTTTTGCAAAGCATTTCTGCAAAGAAAATTCTTGAAATAGGAATGTCTGTGGGATATTCTACCATTTGGTTTGCCGAAGCCATAAAAAAAAATCCCAACGGAAAAATAATTACCATTGATCAGAATAAAAAAAAGATTGAGAGAGCAAAAAAAAATTTTAATGATGCAGGTGTTAGTGATTTAATTGAAATTCGAATTGGAGATGCCTTGGAAGTTTTATCTGAAATTAATGATGAATTAAATTCATCTGAATCCCTAGATTTTGTCTTTATTGATGCCGATAAAGAAAGATACACTCAATATTTTGATGCTGTAATACCATTGGTAAAGCCTGGAGGATTAATTGGAGCAGATAATATTTTGTATCCAAAAAGATTTCAAAAATTCACAAATCTATATGTAAATCATGTAAGAAAAAAACAAAACATTAGATCCGTAACAATTCCAATTGATAATGGTGAAGAATTAAGCATAAAATTATCATAGTTTAATTCAAAAACTTATTAAATTGATATTTTAGTTTTGAAACTACTTAAATTCCGATATCTACTCTGAAAATATGGTCTGATTAAATATATGAGAAAATCATTCAGTTCGTGTCAAGTAAAACTGTAGCAAAAAAATCCTTAATTTTTGTACTGTTTGTACTTTTTTCATTAATATTTGTTGGAGGAATTTTTGGAATTACTAGTGACTTTTCCATAAAGGCCGGAACTGAATTATCGTATTCCTCTTGGTTGATCATCGCATATCTTGCAGGTCTTTCTATGATTATTTTACCGTGTACACTTCCACTTGTTTTCATAATAATTCCTCTGAGTATGGGTGAAGGTGGAAAAAAAGGACTTTTGATGGCTTCTCTGTTTGGAGTGGGTCTTACAATAACAATAATGTTTTATGGATTAGGAATTGGTGTTTTAGGACAAACGGCTGACTTGGACCAAATATCAGTCTACATGTTTTTAATTGCAGGTGTGATTGCATTTCTTTTTGGTTTGTCACAACTAAAATTGTTTGAATTAAAATTACCCACCTATTCAGGGACCCCCAAATTTATTCAAAACAGAGGTGATTATTCAAAATCATTGTTAATGGGATTATTGTTAGGAAATGCAGGAGTAGGTTGCCCAAATCCAATGTTTTATTGGCTTTTAATTTATGTGGCAAGTTCTGGCAGTGCAGAAATTGGAGCAAGTTTAGGTATAGTTCATGGTGTCGGAAGGGCAATTCCTCTAATCCTGCTCTCTGTTCTTGCAATTATCGGAGTAAATGCAACAAAAGGAATAACCTCTAGCAGGGAAAATATTGAAAAGATTACGGGATGGTTGTTAGTTGTTATTGGTGCCTTTCTAATCATTCAAGGTATTCCAGGAGGACATGAATGGTATGAATCCACATTTATCCATATTGCGTGGAATAACCTGGTTTCAATGACTCCCATTCCACCAGAATTTCACATAGGAGAACATCTTCATAATTATAATACTAAAATCCCACAAGAATTGGCTGCAATCTTATTTATCGCAATGATTGTTTTTCCTATCATATGGTATTTTACTCGGAAAAAAGAAACAGTCCTATGAAAGATCCTGTATGTGGAATGGAAATAAAAAAAGGTGAGCCTCTAACACACAAAGGAAAGGAGTATCTATTTTGTTGCGCTTCATGTAGATGGGCATTTGAACAAAATCCTGATCAATTTACAGAATCATGAATGTTAAAATTCTCACTACTCCTGGTTGTTCTAACTGTCAAGTCGTTGAGAAAATGTTAGATAAATTAGAAATATCATATGACTTGATAGATGTTACTGAAAAACCTGAATACTTGGAAAAATATCCAATTTTCTTGGCACCCGGCTTAGTTATAGATGAAAAATTAGAGTTTATTGGGATTCCAAAGATAGAGGATCTCAAGAAAGCTTTCAAATAAGCATGTAAAGTTTTTTACATTGAAAGGATTGGGATTTACAATTGACAGAATATTCTATGAATGAAAAATTGATACTAGTTCAATATGCCATAAAAAAATATGAAAATGAATCAACACTTTTTGAAAAACTACAATCAATTCTTTCTGAAAAAGACATCCAAAGAAATATTGACACTTTGATTGGAACACAAAGGGTTCGTAGAATAGGACCAGAAATACTTCAAAATAATGAAAGCCACACAGAATTACCATCTTTGCCAGAAAATCTAAAATTAATTATCGACCAACTTTAGTAGTAATTATTAAATCACCTAAGATTTTCTTCGTTGTAATGATAAATCATAAATTTTTGGTAACCTCTATTTTAAGTATAATTGTAATTTTCTCATCATCATCCCTTATTTTTGCTCATCCTCATTCAGGTCAAACTCTAATTGATGGCCATACACATCAACCCCAAACCGAATACATTCCATTAAACGGAATTATTGGAATAGAGAAAACTTTTCTCATATTCCATACGTCTGAAGAAAACTCATTACCATGGGGATATGTTGAAGGGAAAATTGCTAACCATGTTGCCGCATATCCTGTTATTATTCAAATTTTCAAAGATGATGAAGCTGTACATTTTGCTCAGACTGATGTAAATGAAGAAGGAAATTATGAATACAAATTTAGGGTTCTAAATGTAGAAAGTGAAAATACTACCAAAATTTTTGATGGAAATTATCATGTGACTATTTTCAAGGTGGTTTACCTTAAACAGAATAACTTAATTTAAAACCCTCTTAGCCCTTGTGGCCTTATTACTTCTGGATGCTCCTTCATCCATCTAATATTATCTAGCATTTTTTGTTTGTCTTGTGGAAATGTACCCTTTATTGTATATGCATTTGAACCATGATTTGCTCTAAAAACTATCTCTTCACTTGTTTCAATCTTACTTAGTAGTTCTTCTAATTCATTTAAGGCCTCATCATCATTTAGTCGTACGAATTCTCCATCATATTTTTGCAAAAATTCTTCTTTAATTCCGTTTTCTAGATATAATGTCAGGGCTCCAACATATTGAGGAGAAGCTGCACTAATTACTTCTGCAGTTCCTTGGATGTGTTCTTTAGAATATTTTTTTCCTCCAAGACCTAGAATGACCATACATGACATAATGTATCCTGCATTCTTTGCCTTGTTTACTGATTTGATTATTGTTTTTGAAGTTGCACCTTTTGTTACTTTTTTTAATACTATATCTGAACCACTCTCGATTCCTAAATAAAACATATTCAATCCTGCATCATGTATTTTTTTTAGTTCTTCAGGAGTTTTCTTTAAAATATTCATGGGCATAGCATAACAAGAAATTCTTTCAAGATTTGGAAATTTATCATAAATATATTTCACAATTTTTACCATATAATCTGCATCAAGATTAAGTGCATCCCCATCTGCCAAAAACACTCTAGTGGTATCAGGTAATTGCTTTGCCATCATGTCGATTTCTAATTTTATTTCCTCCCAAGGTCGTTCTGAATATTCTTTTGATCTATACATATCACAAAAAGAACATTCGTTAAATGAGCATCCTAATGTCACTTGAAAAATTAGGGATCTTGCTTCAGATGGTGGCCTATACAATGGAGCGTCATAGTTCAATATCATGCGATTAAATCACAGAAATTAATACAATAATCTATTTTATACTTTCTAAGGTACATGAATTCAACACGCAATACCTTTTAGTGGAAAACCGCAAAAAACTGATTACTAATGGCAAATAACTCTGATGCAAAAAGACTTCTCTGGTTTATTTTTTTTGGCTCACGGGGAGGACTTAATCGCATTAGAATCATTTCTACCTTGAAGAAAACACCATTAAACACCAATCAACTAGCCAAAGATCTTGGTTTAGATTACAAGGCGATTCAGCATCACATTAAGATTCTTGAGAAAAATAACCTAATTACCAAAGTTGGAGAAAAATATGGAGTCACATATTTCATTTCTACCTTTTTAGAAGTTAATATTGAGACATTTGAGGAAATCGAAGCTAAATTGGATAAAAGTAAATAAACGCTTAGGAGGTTTTTCTCTCTAAATGGAATCTACTTCCCTAGTTTTATCTATTGTTTCTATTGCAAATATGGCAGTACTTGGAGTATTGATTTACATTTTTGGAAAAATGTATGGAAAAACAAAAGCACAACTTCCACTTGGAATGATAGTTGTAACAAGCATGTTGTTTCTTCATAATATTATTGGAGGATTAGCATATTTTTCGATGGACCAACTTTTTTCACATGAAATATTTCCATATATGTTAGGAGTAGGTATTGCTGAATTAGCAGGATTGTTAATCTTTCTAAAAATTACTTTGGACTAATCTTAGTTTAATTGTATCACAACTGGAGATAACTAATGCTGCAAGAATATTTTAAACTAAATAAAAATATTTTAATTGCTTTTGCAGTATCAATTATTTTTTCAGCAATTATTGCTCAAAGTTTAGCAGACCAAGAAGATTTTCTAAACACTACTTATACTCTAATTTTTGATTATGTGTTTTATTTTTCTACATTTGGTGGTTTGTATTACTATGATAATAGAAAAAAATACCTACTAAAATCTGGAAAAACAAATAAAGAAAAACTTCATCATGATTTAATAAAAATAATAACCTCATTAGGAATTGCAGAAGTCGTTTATACTATTACAAGGTGGATATTACAATATTATTTGCTATCAATTAATTATGATCATTATTTGGCTTCAATTACATCACAAATTATATCAACAATAATCTATATGATAGTAGTAAATTTGAGTGTAAAAATGACGAGGTTGTATAAAGATGGTAATTAACGTGTATGTTGATGGTTCTGGAGGAGACAATAGTGGCTATGGCTTTTTTGTAAAAGAAACAGGCGAATCCTTTTATGAAAAAAATCCAGGAATTACCAATAATCAAGCTGAATACAAGGCAATAATTGCTGCATTAAAACAATTTGAAAACTCTTCTGATGAAATTATTATTTTTAGTGATTCAAAAAATACAATATATCAATTAAATCATGAATTTGCTATAAACAATGAGCAACTACGAGAACTGGCTCAAGAAGCATGGGCCATCATTGGAAAATATTCAAATCTTACTCTAACCTGGATTCCAAGAAAAGAAAATCTAGCAGGTAAAATGTTGGGAAGCTAGAAACTTGAGAGATCAGACTTTTCTATGAATAACTTTATTATAGAAAATCTTTTACTTCAAGTAAGTGGCCGAGTCTGTTTTTCTATCACCAAAGTCTATAGCAATTATCGGTGCATCTGACAAACGAGGTAGTGTTGGAAGTACTATTACATCAAATATTATGAATGGTTTTACAGGAACTGTTTATCCTGTTAGCCCAACTAGAGAAACCGTCTTTTACAAAAAAGCCTATAAAACTGTCTTGGATATTCCAAAATCTGTAGATCTTGCTGTTATTGTAATCAAAAATACTTTGGTAGCTAATGTCTTAGAAGAATGTGGCAAGAAAAAAATTAAAGGCGTCATTATCATTACAGCTGGATTCAAAGAAGTAGATGAAGAAGGAGCCAAAAGAGAACAAGAACTAAAAGATATTGCAAAAAAATACAAAATCCAAATAATTGGACCAAATTGTCTTGGCATAATGAATTTAGCTCCAAAGACGATGATGAATTCTACCTTTTTGAAAGTAACACCAAAGTCTGGAAAAATAGCACTCGTTTCTCAAAGTGGAGCTATTTGTGCAGCGTTAGTTGAAGATGCTAGTGCACAGGGAATTGGTTTTTCAGCAGTTATCAGTATGGGAAATAAGGCACAAATGAGCGAAGTTGATGTACTAAAGATGTTAGCTGAACACAAGCAAACCAAAGTTATTGTAATGTATCTCGAGGACATGGGAAACGGTCAGGAGTTCCTCAAAGTCTGTAAAAATATTACTAAGAAACTAAAAAAACCTGTTTTAGTTCTAAAATCAGGCCGTAGCCCTGAAGGAGCCAAGGCTGCAATGTCTCATACAGGTGCATTGATGGGTTCTGATGAAATTTATGATGCATTACTTAAGCAATCAGGAGCCATTCGAGTTGATACTATGGACGAACTCTTTGATTATGCGACAGCGTTTTCAAAACAACCACTTCCAACAGCAGGAGGTTTAGTTATTGTATCAAATGCAGGTGGACCTGCAATTATTTCCACTGATGCATGTTCTAAATTAGGAATTAGAATGGCCAAAATTGAAAGTATTCGTCCAAAAATTGACGAGGTCATTCCCCCTTGGGGAAGCTCCCGTAATCCAGTAGATATTGTAGGAGATGCTGATTTTAACAGATTCCATAATGTTTTGGATAGAGTTCTTAAGCATCCTAAAGTAGGTTCTGTTATCTCCATGTGTACGCCATCTGGAACTCTAAATTATGATAAGCTGGCAGAAGTAATTGTTTCAATGTCAAAGAAATACAAAAAAACAATGTTAGCTAGTTTGATGGGACTTGATGAAGGTATTACAAATAGAGAAATTTTAGCCAAAGGAGATGTTCCATATTATACATATGCAGAAGGAGCAATTAGGACTCTTGCAGCAATGATAAAATTCGCAATTTGGATAAATACTCCAGAAGGAAAAGTAACTAAATTCAAAGTAAACAAAGCAAAGGCCAGAAAAATATTTGATGAAGTCAAAAAAGAAAAGAGACCAAATCTACTTGAAGAAGAAGGACAAGAGGTTCTCAAAGCATATGGTCTACCTCTTCCTACAAGTGCTCTCGCTAAAGATGAAACAGAGGCTGTAAAAATTGCCAACAAAATTGGATATCCAGTTGTAATGAAAATTGCATCACCACAAATAATTCACAAGTCAGATGCTGGTGGGGTTAAAGTAAATCTAACAAACGACAAAGAAGTAAAAAATGCATTCAAAACAATTGTTAAAAATGCTAAAAAATATGACAAGAAAGCTGAGATTAAAGGAGTTCTAATTGTTGAGATGGTTAAAGGTGGAAAGGAGATGATTATTGGCTCTAAATTAGAACCAGGTTTTGGTCCTGTAATTATGCTTGGAATGGGAGGAATTTATGTAGAGGTTCTAAAAGATGTGACATTCAAGCTAGCACCAGTCACTAGCAAAGAGGCAGACGATATGATATCTGAAATAAAGACACAAAAGCTTCTAAAAGGCGTTAGGGGTGAAAAACCATCTGATATTACAAAATTATCTGAATGCATTCAAAGACTCTCACAACTTGTCTCTGATTTTAAAGAAATCAAAGAATTAGACATGAATCCTGTTCTTGTAATGGATAAAGGAAAAGGTTGTAGAATTCTTGATGTCAGAATTGGTCTCTGATCGCATTCCTTCCTAGACTTTTTAAATACAAATTTAGAATTTTTATACAAGTTCAAGGATGTGTCAATATGGCGAATGTGGAGAGTTTCAAGACTATTAGAACAGGAGAAGAATATATCGAAAGTCTTAGAGGCCGAGATCTTAAAATTTTCCTTTTTGGCGAACTAGTCAAAGAACCAGTAGATCATCCAATGATTAGGCCTTCAATTAACGCAGTTGCAGAAACTTATGACCTTGCAATAAGGGAAGAAAAACTTGCAACTGCCCAATCATCAGTTACTGGATTACAAGTAAATCGATTTTTACATATTGCAGAAAGCGCACAAGACTTGGTTTTACAAAATAAAATGCAAAGAAAACTTGGGCAAAATACCGGAACATGTTTTCAAAGATGTGTAGGAATGGATGCACTCAATTCTTTGCATTCTACTACATTTGAAATAGATGAAAAACATGGCACCGAGTATCATAAAAGATTCTTAGAATTTGTAAAGATGATGCAAAAAGAAAATTTTGTAATTGGCGGTGCTATGACCGACCCAAAAGGAGATAGAAGTAAAGGACCAGCAGAGCAAGAGGATCCTGACTTGTTTACAAGAATAGTTGACAAAGATGAAAATGGGATCTATGTCTCAGGAGCAAAAGCTCATCAAACTGGTTGCATTAACTCGCATTGGATTATTCTAATGCCAACTGTAAGACTAACAGAAAATGATAAAGACTGGGCAGTAGTTGGAGCAATTCCCGCAGATGCTAAAGGTGTGACTTACATCTATGGAAGACAATCATGTGATACTAGAAGCATGGAGGAAGGAGACATAGATGATGGAAATGCAAAGTATGGAGGACAAGAAGCACTAATGATTTTAGATAGAGTGTTTATTCCATGGGACAAAGTTTTCATGAATGGAGAATATGAATTTGCCTCAATGCTAATTGAACGCTTTACGTGTTATCATAGACGAAGTTATGTCTGCAAAACAGGGCTAGGTGATGTTTTAATTGGTGCAGCAGCTGCAATAGCTGATTATAATGGAATACCAAAAGTATCTCATATTAAGGACAAGATTATTGAGATGACACATCTTAATGAAACTATTTTTGCAGCAGGCATTGCATCGTCCCATCAAGGCCATCAAATGAAATCAGGTGTTTATCTTAATGATGATATGCTTGCTCAAGTATGCAAGCATAATGTTACAAGGTTCCCATATGAAATAAGTAGACTAGCCCAAGATATTGCAGGAGGATTAGTAGTCACACTTCCTTCAGAAAAAGATTTCAGACATCCAGAAGTGGGACCACTTCTCAAAAAATATCTAGCAGGACGTAAGGGGGCTGATGTTGAAAACAGAATGAGGATTCTTAGATTAATTGAAAACATGACCCTTGGAAGAAATGCCGTAGGATATCTGACAGAATCAATGCATGGAGCTGGCTCTCCACAAGCACAAAGAATCCAAATTCAAAGACAGATGCAAATTGGATACAAAAAGAATCTTGCAAAGAATCTGGCAGGAATCACAAATGATTTGGAGGAGCCCTCCGAACCATCTGATTATTTTAACCGAGTGTTCAAAACCAAAGACTCTATTGATTAGAAGTTAATTATCATTAAATAAATTGTATCTTAAACGGTAGTGTAAACTTCATTTCTTTTAGGTAATGCGAATTGACCTTAGCTCACAATTGCAATCTTCTCTTTTTCCACAATATGGACAACTACAATCACAATATAACAGAGCTTGATTACACAATAGGCATTTTGTGTATTCAGCAAAATCTTCCTTCATTTGACTTTATCCCCCATATTTTTTAATTCGAACCAAAATTGATAAAGACTAGGACAAAATTTCTTTAAATTTATTCTAATTTTAAAAATTTTTCAAACAAATGTTAATTTTTACATAAACCATCATTTATTCCCAAATTTTCAGTGTCAAAGGTAATAACTAAATAAAATACATCAGAAAACAATGAAAAATGATGGGCAAAAAATCAAAGAATTGATTCCATTTTGAAAAATGCTAATTAATTTTCCTTATCCTTACTATTAGTAGATTTTTTTTCATTGTTTTTCAGATCTTTCAAAGATTCAGTATTTTTATCATTAACAATTTTTGAATTCGAATGTTTGGAGTATGCAGTGTCTTTTTTTATTGTGTCAAGATCTGAATAATCTTCTAACGAGTCTGAGTTTTTAGATTTTAAAGGATCAGTTAAAGAAAGATCTTTTACATTTCTTCGTTTTATGATTTCCTTTACTATCATAACTCCTATTACTAAAGCTATTAGAATATAGTTGGTGGGGGGTTTCAAAACTTGAGTCACATACCCAATTTGTGGAATTTTAAATTGAACTTTTCCAATGTATTCCTTTTCTGTAATAGGGAAATCAGTTCCTGGAATAGAAGCTACATTGTTGTCTCCCTTAGTTCTAATAGTTTTTGGATTATCATCTGTAATGGATACCACTCTATGAACTATTACTCTATCATGTCCCGACGGACGATCAAATACTATAATATCTCCAATTTGAATCTCTTCAAATGTAATATGTCCTTGAACTACCAACACATCATAGACCTGTAATTCTGGGATCATGCTTCCACTTGCTACCACATAAAACGGATTTTGAGTACCAAAAGCTGCTATTAATCCAATCCATATTACGAATACTCCAATAGCTACGATTACAATATCCTTGATTACACTTTTTTTAATAGATCTTTTCGCCAATTATCTTCACACATTTTTTACCTTTGATTAAATTCAATTAAATTATTGTAGTTTTGTTCCGCACTCTTCACAAAACTTTGAACCTTCACTATTCACAAACCCACAACTAGAGCATTTTCCAGGTGGGTTATCTTGTGGGGCAGCAACATTGCCTAAAAGAATAACGTCTCCTACTTTTCCTATACTATTCCAAGGAACACTCCCCTCAGTTCCGTCATTTTTTGTAATTTGTAAAACCATTGTTTGATTTGAATCAATTCCTACTTGTTTTGCGACTCCAATCTTTTTTGCATTTTCATTATACACTCCTAATCCTTCAATTGAACTAACTGATCCAACTGGCGAAGGTTCTGTTGCTTTATTAGAGGATGAAGTCTCGGTTGAAACTTGTTCAATCTGAGTTGTAATTTGTGCTGGTTCTTGAATTACAGATTCAGGTGGTACCTGTGTTGATTGTGTTACATTTTCTAGTGGTTTTGCAGATCCAATCTCTTGAATTTCATCTTGTTTTCTAAATTCTCTATATTCTGCAATGGTTGAATTACAGTTATTACAAATGTATTGTCCTTTTTCTGCAAGAATTAGATTCTCTGCTACTTCCTCATTTGGATTCTCATATTCAATTTTTGGTGAGCCTTCAAACTCTTTTTCACATGTATTGCAAAAATGTTTAGTAATAATTTCTGAGTCTAATCGGCCAATTGGAGCTAAAAATAAATCAGGACCTCCAAGATTTCCTTTCATTTGTTGTTCGTCATTAATAGTTGCCATTACATAGCCTCCAGAACCTCTTAATTTTTTGAGTCTAAGTTCAGCACTCATATTTCAGATTTTCTAAAACGTCATTTAAGTATATATGAAAATTCAATTAGTTTCATTCTAATTATTGCCAAAGATGTTGTATTTATTCTGGTTAACATTTTTAGGTATCTTTGATTTAGTATAATTATAATGGGAGTAACACAAGTTTCTGATACAAAGTCTTGGGAAATCGATGTAGTTAATTCTGATATTCCTGTCTTTGTTGACTTTTGGGCCGAATGGTGTGGTCCATGTAGAATGGTTGGCCCTGTAGTTGAAGAATTGGCAACTGATTATGAAGGTAAAGTAAAGTTTGTCAAAGTCAATGTAGATGAAGCTAATGATTTAGCCTCAAAATACAATGTCTTTAGCATTCCAACTTTAATTCTTCTAAATAAGGGTGAAATAGTCAGCCAGCAAGTTGGTGCCGCATCCAAAGAATCCTACAAAAATATGATTGATAGAGCTCTTCAAGCCTAATCTTATCATCTGTTTTTTTCTTTTTGTTTTCAAGATTGTATCAAAATTAATCTAACAGAGATTAATCCTTATTAAGAAATTCAACAAATAATACCTATTGGGCGATAGGACAGTAGTACATAATCTTAAATTAATTGGATTTAGCTTTGCAATATGGGCCAATTTCTCCTTGGCTTTGATGTTAGCTAGTCTTCTTGATCTATAGATTCATGTTTTTCATTTCCTTAAATTCAGAAAAACTCTAATTCTTTGAATGCTATAATGAATTTTCTGACTAGCGAGTGAATCTCTAAGAATGAATTAGGCATAATTGATAAATTTCAGATTTGAGACGGCATAAAATGATCCTAAAGTAATTAATATTCCATAAGAAAAGTCTGGATATGTCATTTGGTCAAGTAGATACCCTTAACATGCTTTTTGATAAATTGGAAACCTTGTTTGATGAATCTCAGGGATACTATGAGTCGTTTCTTGACACAAACAATATGTACAAACAAGGTCAAATTAGTGACAAAGAATTCTTTCAAAGACTAGGAGATTATGTTGTAGCATATTCTGCTTTAGAATTTTTAGCAATCAAGGTAATCTTTGAAATAAGAAAATCTCTAAAAACTGATTCTGGAAATACTCAATCACCTGGATTGATGCCAGGAATGGGACAACCTGGAATGATGGGAAGTCCTGGAATAGTACCTCCAAGAGCAGGAACAGCTGCAAATCCAGTAGGTGGACCTCCAGGAATTGTATCCGCCCAAGAAGCATTTGGAGATCCAGGAACATTACCAACTCCCGATCCTGCACTCATGCCTAGACAAACAAGAGACATTAATGGATGTCCTTCTTGTGGTTCCTCACTTCGGCCTAATGCAAAGTTTTGCACAAAATGTGGAAATAAACTATAAAATTATTTTTAATTATTACTGGGTTGTACCACATTCAGGACAAAACTTTGCAGTAGATGAGAGTTTTGCTCCACATTCCGAACAAAATTTACCTTTAGTTACATTTTCCAGACTTGGATTACCATACATCTTTCCGGAGTTCTTTACAGCGCCTGTTGGAACATATGTCTCATCATCAATTAGAACAGGTGCAAAATCTTGTTCTGTCATAAATGTTAACATTCTAGGAATGGAATTTTCTTTATTTTTAGGATCTGGTACTGTGTCTCCTAACCAAAATGCGAATCTCATTAGAGTTAACTCTGGTGTTGAAAAAGCCAAGGTATGCTTTGACATGTATTCTTGAGCGGCTTTTTTCCCATCAAAGACTTCCATGAACTTCATATCTTTTGTTAATGTATAATAGTTTCTGGGATTAGTGGACCGGGGGGGAATCGGACCCCCGACATTCGCGTTGCGAACGCGACATTATGCCCCTAAACCACCGGCCCTGTTCTTCCCCTCTTTCCTCCATTTTTATTCATTCTCTAAAACCAATTCTAATTTAAAAAAATAAAAATGGAAAATAACTCCTTATTTTGGTTAGGTTAAACTTCTGTAGTATATGAACAAACATTTTGCTATAAAGGACAAGCTAACGTTTTAGATTGTGAAAGTACTCATAGTTGATGATAATAGAGACATTACTGGTCTCCTTTCTAAATTCCTCAAGGCGAAAGGATTTGATAATGTAGTTACAAATGATCCAAGAGATGGATTAGAGCGTATTAAAGAACAAAAATTTGACATTGTTCTTCTGGATATCTCCATGCCAGAATTTAGTGGAATTGATATTATTCAAACTCTAGAAACAGAAAATATTCTAAAAGACCAGAAAATTGTAATATTTTCTGCTACTGCCTTTACTACTAGCCAGATTAATGATTTGTTAAAGAAAGAGGGTATTCAGGGTTGTTTGAAAAAACCAATACAACTTAATGAACTCTTAACAGCAATTACGAGTTGAGGAATTTTTATTTTTTTTTGAATTTAATTGAAACCTCTCTTAGCAAAACAAAACGATTTACATTCACAAAAAAAAAAATATTATCCCATTAAACCATTTAAAATTTTAATTGAGAATCTCAAAGATGTTCAATCTTCTAAATTTCCTAAAATAAATCAGAAGAAAAAAGACATACCTAAAATTAGAGGTTATTGAAGTGAATATAAACACCAAACTTGTAATTCTGTTTTTATGTATCGCATTAATTCCAATAATGATTTTGGAGGGAATTAGCATTTCTGAAATCTCCGATGATTTATTTTTACAAAAACAAGTAGCACTTGATTCTTCGTTGATATCAAAGATTACCGATATAGAACACTATTTTGACACAAGACATACTCAAACCAAGTTATTTGCTTCAACATTTTTTCCTTTTCAACTTGATTCAAACAAAATTAAAAATCCTTCAACATTAGACAAAATCCAAATCCACATTGATTCTATGCTTGTAGAGACAAGATCAAATGCATTAAACAATTTTGGTGACAATGATTCAAAATCATCCATTGAAATTATTTTCTTCTCAGATATCAATGGGAACATAATTGCTAGCACTCAACGAGAATTGATTGGTCATAAATTACCCAACGATTTTTCAACCGGATCTGATCGCCAAAAAATCTTATTTGCTGGTCTACAAAAAAATCGCATATTTAGTAGCAACTATGTAACTTTTTCAGAAGATATCAAAGATTTAGACAATAATAAAATAGGACTTGTTTCTATACAAACTTCCTTAAATGCAATCGAGCCAGAAAATTTACGTGATGGCCTTGAAAATAATCATGAAATATTTCTAGTTGATAATGCTTCTCGTCAAATTACCAGTGATTCTTCTTTAAAATATAATACACAAAATTGGAATTTAGAATCTAGATTAATTGATAGATGTTTTATGGGAGATATAATTTCTGAACAATACATCAACAAAGATGGTAGAGAAGTTCTTGGCATTATGAAATTACTTGAAGAAGGTAATCTGTGTATTGTGGGAGAAATTGAATTGGAAAAGGTATTTTCCCCAGTCTATGATTTACAATTTAAATTATTTACTGTATTTTTATTTTTATTTGCAGGAGTTGTTTTACTTGCATTTTTTTTCTCAAAGTCGATATCCTATCCCATTAAGAAGTTAAGCATAACTATGAATGAAATTCGTAAGGGGAATTTCAATGTCAAACTAGAAACAAAACCCCATTCTTCTTCTAATGAATTAGATCAGCTAACAAATGGATTTGAAAAGCTCCTTCAGTATGTGAAATCTACACAAGACAATCTTAAGGGATTAGTCAAGGTACAAACAAGGAAACTGGAAGATTCTAACAGAGCTCTTACAGAAAATATGAACTTAATTAAAAAACAACAAGAAGATTTATCTAATTTCAAAGAGGCCTTAGACAAGTCTGCAAATGTTTTAATCACGGATACTGATGGTTCAATAATCTATGTTAATGATGATTTTTGCAAGGTCTCAAAATTCTCAAGAGAAGAACTTTTGGGCGAAAACCCAAAAATTGTTAGTTCATATTATCATAATAAGGAATTTTTCAAAAATATGTGGGAAACAATTCTTGCGGGAAAAACATGGAAGGGAGATATTAAAAATAAAGCAAAGGACAACTCGTATTATTGGTCAAAAGCAACAATTTCTCCTCTCCTAGGTGATGATGGTAAACCAGAACAATTTATTGCAATTCTTACAGATATAACAAATCAAAAAATCTTAGAGGAGAAATTATCAGAGGCATTGAAAAATGTCAAAGAATCAGAACTACAAAAAGAAGAGTTCTCATCTATGATGACACATGAGCTAAATACTCCCCTGGTTCCAATCAAAGGCTACTGCGAAATGCTAAAAGATACAGATACCTTTGGCCATCTAAATGATGATCAAGTTGATTTTATAATAAAAATTGAATCCAATGCCACATTACTTGAACGTTTGATTAGTGATCTCCTTGATGTTCAAAAATTAGATATGAAAAAAATGTCATTTTTGATCACTGAGTTTAGCCTTGACGAATTTATGGATGAAATAAAAGAAAATAACAGGTATATAATGAAAAATAAAAAAATTGACTTTTCTGTAAAGTATCCTAAAAATATTATGTTGAATACTGATAAACAACGATTAAGACAAGTTTTAGATAATTTAATTCGAAATTCAGTTGATTTTGTTCCTTCAAATCAGGGCAAGATTTCAGTTGAAGCAGAATTAAAAGAACAAAATATTATTTTTGCTGTTCACGATAACGGTCCTGGAATTCCTAAAGAAAAGCAATTAAGCATTTTCAAAAAATTCTATCAAATTGATACCTCTGCAACTCGAAAACATGGAGGTACTGGATTGGGTCTAGTGATTTGTAAAGGAATTGCAGAAGGACTAAATGGAAAGATTTTGCTTGAAAGTGAGGTCGGAAAAGGTACTTCGTTTTTTATCCATCTCCCAATTCCTGAAAAGAAAATGATAGTAGAAGAGATGACTAAATCTAAAAAATAAAATTATTTTTGCAGTAAAATGATTCTAATTATTTTCTACATGCCAGCATGAGGATCTTGAAATCTTTTATTCTTATTCTCATCTTAACGCATAATAAACTGCAAAGTAAAAAACTAGATATGACCTTTGATACTGTAATCGTAGATTCACATGTAATTTTACCTCAAGGCATTATTGACAAGAATATAGTAGTTGATGATGGAAAAATTATTGGATTTACGCATGATTTACCAGCATGTGATCAAAAAATTAACGGAAAAGAACTAATTTCTATTCCTGGACCTATAGACACCCATGTCCATTATGGAGTGTATTCCTCAATTGACAAAGCTGCTAAAACAGAATCGCATGCTGCAGCTATTGGTGGAATCACAACAATGATGAGGATGCTTCGATTAGAAAATTCATTTCAATCTTCTTTACCAGATCAGTTAGAAGCTTCATCAAGAAATCATTATATAGATTATACAATACATGCATCAATTTTTTCAAAACAACAAATTGATGAAATGAAGTATTGCATAAAAAAAGGAATTACATCTTTTAAAATTTACATGAATCTTGGTGGAGATGTCGGACATGTCTATATGGATATGAAACCATATACATCTGAACTTGAATCTGCAACTGTGGATGTCGATAATGAAATAGTTAAAGAAACTGTAAAAAATGCGGCTTCTCTTGGATGCCCTGTATTGGTTCATGCCGAAGATTACGAATCTTGTGCATGTGGTATTAAAAATGCAAAGGAAAAAAACCATGATGGGTTATCTGCATGGTCTGAAAGTCGTTCGCCAGAATTTGAAGCAAAAGCAATCGAAACTGTCTGTAAGCATGGGCGTGATTATGGATGTACAATTTATTTTGTTCATATTGGTTCTGAAAGAGCCTTAAAACAAATTGAAGCGGAAAAAGCACTGGGAACAAAAATTTTTGTTGAAACATGTCCTCACTATCTTATGCTATCCTATGAGAAACAACACGGATATCTTGCCAAAGTAATGCCTCCTATAAGAACACAAAAAGATAACCAAGCAATATGGACTGCATTATCAAATAACACAATTGATACCATTGGGACTGATCATGTTGCAAACCAACTCAAATTAAAGTTGAGTGGAGAAAATGTATGGGATGCCTTAGCTGGTTTTCCTGGAATTGGAACTATTATTCCTATTTTGCTTAGTGAGGGAATAAACAAAGGAAAGATATCACTTGAACAATTTGTTAGGTTCACAAGCCAAAATGCTTCACAAATTTTTGGAATGTATCCAAAAAAAGGAATTTTAGATAAAGGCTCTGATGCTGACATTACAATGATAGATTTAAAAAAAGAAGCCAAAGTTTCATCTGATTTATTTGGAGGATATTCAGATTACATCGTTTATGAAGGAATGAAATTGAAAGGTTGGCCTGTTAAAACAATTGTACGTGGACAATTAGTGGCTGAAAACTTTGAAGTTATTGGAAAACTAGGTCATGGGAAACTTGTCGAACGACCTGTTACATAATTTGAACGTATACGAATAATATTTAAAGAAAAATTAACTTAAAGTAAGTATGACAGTGAATTTTTCTCCATGTGTGTTTCTGCTTTTTCTTATTTTGTCAGCTGCACCATTTTTATTCGAAAAATCATTTGCACAAGAAAATCAGATTATCTCTCCAAAACATCAATGGAAACTTTTTGTGGATCTAGATGGCTTGAAATGTAAAGAAGGTTTAATTTTATTACAAAAATCTAATGGATTTCCTGCATGTGTTACTCCTTCAACATTTCTAAAACTAATCGATAGAGGATATGGAAAATTTGATTCATCTCAATTAATGAATCGTCCAGATATGATGACTAATCTTATGAGCGGTATGATTGATTCATCTCAATTAATGCATCACTGGCATACTATGATCTTAAATGATCCCAAAATAATGCAACAAACAATGTCAAATTTTGTTTTACAACTTAAAGAGAATTCAGAATTTATGACAAATATCATGAGTCCTATGATTACAATTCCGGAATTGAGGGAACAAATGATCGAACATATGAAAAATCACAATCAAATGATGATATCTTTTCAAGATCATCCTGGCTGGATGGACTCTGTTCATCAGCCAATAATGGGTTCTAACATGGGTCAAGGAATGACTTCTGGTTGGTACGAAAAAGGTGAATGCTCATGGTGCCCAGAAATCAAACAAAATAGTCTATATCATCATTCAGGTTTTCATCAACCCAAAATTATGGAGGATATGATGCACCATATTTGGATAAATGAAAAAATGAGAAATCAGATGCATGAATTAATGCTTGGCAATATAGGTCATATGGGATTTATGATTAATGAAATAATGGAACCACTAATTGAATTAATGATGAATGATCCTGAATTGAGGGATCAAATGATTGAGATGATGTTAGAACATCAAGGATTTATGGATTCAATTCGGCACGAAAACAAGTTTTTCAATTAGATAATCTCAAACTTTCCACCAGTTTTTGCCTTGTAGATTATGTCTGGTTTTCTAATAAATATCCCTGATTCCATCACTCCAGGTATTTGCTTAATTTTTTGAGATAGTAATTTTGGATTTTTTATTATTCCAAAATCACAGTCAAGTATTATGTTTCCATTTTCTGTAAAAAAAGGATATCCTCTATCCAAAGAACGTAAAATGGTTTTTCCTTTTAATTTTGAAATTTCATTTGAAACTAAATTTCTTGCAAGTGGATGAACCTCCACTGGAACAGTTCTAGTAAAATTTTTTACAAATTTTGTTTTATCAGCCATAATCACAATTTTTTTTGCTATGCTAAACAAAATATTTTCTCGTAGTAAAGCTCCTCCACCTCCTTTTATTACAAATTTTTGCGAATCTATTTGATCAGCTCCATCAAAGACAACATCAATATGATCAACTTGATCAAATTCTACAATTGAGATACCTACCTTCTCCGCAATTAATTTTATTTGAAGTGACGTTGGAACTCCTTTGATATTATATTTTTTTTCATTAATTAATGATGCAAGTGATTTTACAAGGGAAGTAGATGCTCGTCCACTTCCAAGTCCTATGACAAAATTATTTTTCACAAATTTCAAGGCATCAATTGATAATGCCGTCAGAGCACTATCATAGGACAATTACTCTACCTCTGCTTGGTCAAGCTTGGATAGAACATTCATGATTTCTCCTTTAATTTTATCCAAATCATCTGTATCATCATCAAATTCATCTTCAATGTCTGCCGAAGGGGTTGGTTTTTTCTTCTCTGGCTCAGGTAGGGCTTTGAACTGAGTTATCTTTGCAACTTCTTTTGATATATCTGGTCTTGTTTCCAATCTTACAATTGGTTTTTGAGGTGTAGATACTTGGGAAATTTCAATTTTTTTGTTAATTTTTGGCTTTGATTGAATTACTTCTTTCACGATTTCCTCTCTAACTGACATTTGGTTTTCAAACAATGGGAACTTTGGTTCCTTCTTTGATAATTTGGTTAATGTAGTCAATTCAAAGGATTGTCTTGACTTTGTTGGTGGGATAATTACCGGTTCAGATTCTGTGGTAGTTTCTCTCTCAAAATTAAATATGTTCTTCCTTGGTTTAATCCCATCTGGTGATTTTTGTTTTGAAATCTTTGGTTCTGATTTTATGATTTGGGATATTTTCTCTTTTTTAATTTCGGGAACTGAGATATTTGCAGTTGTAATTTTTGATGACAATTCATACAACCGATCATCTAATTTAGATAATTTTTTGTCCATCAAAGTTATTAAGCCATCGCCAACTGGACCCAAGTCTGGATGCTTACTTGCATCTTCAAGTTTTTCTAATTTTGCTAATATTATTCCTAATTGATGTTGGTACCTTACCAATAATTTATCTCGTTGAATTTTTGAAAGTTCCCCATCAGATTGGTATAACCTAGAAATTGTTTTTGTAAGTATGTCTTTTTCTATTTTTAGGGAACTAATCTGACTTTTGATATGTGAGCTTGCTCCAATACTCAAAAGCTGTGATTTATTTCTTGGAGCTTTTCTTACTGCTACTGCCGTTGCAACACCAGCTAATGAACTAAGAATAATAACAATTTCTTGCATCTATGTATACCATTTGATCCAGGAATACTTCCTGCGTTTAGCCTCTGGAAAACCACAACTTGCGCATTCATGATGGCGTTTATGTAACGAGTTTTTACCACATCTTCTACATCTAATGTGTACTTTTTTCTTGGTAAACCCTCCCATTGAAGTTGTGCCTTTTACCATCTCAAATCACCTAATTTGCTGGTGGAGGAGAAATCATGACTACATTATCTCCTCTTACAACGATGGTTCCAAGAGTATTAGACTCTCCCTCAACAGGAATTTCCTCTGAAGAATCTAGTAGCAGATTCATGTGTTGGTCAAAACCGAGCAAATTACCTCTAAGGGTTTTACCTCCTTTGAGTTTTATCAATACTAGCTGATTGATACTCTCATCCAATACTTTTACTGCCATATCAACGGACATCTATTTCACTTATTGGCTTTGGTATTGGGGGATTATATTAAAATTTCATTGGTGAAACTTTGAACCATGCCCAGTAAGGCAAGTTTGACACTTTTTTTCTAAATTCTCAATAATTTCCCGAAATATTTTCTGTCCATCTTTTTTTGTGGCTTTTCTCGGATCTCCCCATATTCCATTTTTCGTAACTCTCAGAAATGATTTGGAAGCAATTTTTCCTAATCTGTTAATCTCTTGATTACTCAAACCCTCAGATATGAGACCCTTTTCAGCCAACTTCATTTTCACCTTGGTTGAAATTGCAAGCATTAGAGATGTTTCTACAAATCCAGCATGGTCAAAACTCCTTTCCAAAAAATGCCAATAAGAAAAGGTAAAAACTTTGATTTTATTTTTTAAAGTTTTTCTTAATTTTACATCAATATTTTTTATCGCTTTGAGATTTCCATGATGTCCATTAATAATAAAAATTGTCTTTATTTTATTTTCATAAAGAGACAAACACAAATCCAAAAGAATCTTCTGAAGTGTTGATTCTCTTATACTCAAATTAAAAAATGGAGCATGTTCATAAGATACACCATAATTAATTGTAGGAAGCAATAAAAAATTATTTTTTTGACATATTGTCTTGGCTACTTTTGTTACAATATCTGAGTCAGTAGATATCGGAAGATGTGGTCCATGTTGTTCTATTGAGCCTACAGGAATAACTGCAATCTGTTTTTTTCCTTTAATAATTTTTCTCAGATTAGGATCAAACAGTGATTTAATTTCTATTGTTTCATTCATTTTAATTTAATGTGGACTTTTCTCCAACGGACTTCAAGTTTGTTTTCCAAATGCATCTTTAAAGCTTTTAGCAAGGTATCGGCTTCCAAATTCTGTCCCTTTAATTTTATCTCTTCTAATGTATCATTTGGGTTAACACTAAAAGAAGCTTGAAAAATTATTGGTCCTTGATCCAAGTTTTCAGTCACATAATGAGATGTAACTCCAATTATTTTTGTCCCTCTCTCATAGGCCTGAGCATATGCCAACGCTCCTGGAAATGCTGGGAGAAGTGATGGATGAATATTAATAATTCTATTTGGATATCTCCAAACAAAGTTTGGGGTAAGAATTCTCATGTATCTTGCAAGAACAATTAGATCAATATTGTACTTTTTACAAATTTCAATAATTTCTGCTTCAGCTTTTTCTTGATTTTTCGCTTCAATTGCCATAAATGGAATTTTTGCTTTTTTTGCAAGTGATTCTAAAGTTTTTTCTGTTCCCACAATAACTGAAATCTTCCCTTTCAAAGAATTCTTTTTGGCAGAAGATAGAATTGTTTCAAGACAAAGTGATTCTTTTGTTACAAAAATTGCAATGTTTTTTTGAGTATTTGTCTCATGATGTATATTTACATCCATTTTTTCTTTTTTTGCAAGCTTCTGAATGTCCAAATTAAAATTCTGTACATTAATTTTTTTTGTAAATGATGCTTCAAGATACATTCCAAAAAGACCCTTGATTACATTTTGATTTACTTTCTCAATATTTCCACCATTGGAGAACACAAAATTGGTAAATGTCGCAACTATTCCTTCTCTATCTTCTCCAACTACTGTTACTCCAATCACTGTTTTTTTCATGACTTTTTTGTTGGACTTTTTCTCATTATTAATCATTCATAGAAAAAGAAAATTTAAGATGCGGGAGGTGGGATTCGAACCCACGAACTCCTAAGAGATAGGGTCCTAAGCCCTACGCCTTTGGCCAGGCTGGGCGACTCCCGCAAATGATTTGCCGCTAGACACAAATTTATCTATTATTGAGTAGAAATATGGCAAAATTTTTTGGAACCAATGGAATTCGAGGAGTATTCAAAGAAGATTTTACTTTAGAATTTCTCCATGACATGACATTAGCTATTGCAACCTATTTCAAAGAAGGACCTATTCTCATTGGTTATGACGGAAGAGATTCTAGTCCTATTATTGAAAAAATAATCAGCTCAACTCTAAATTATTGTGGAATAGATTCTAAAACTGTAGGACTTGTTCCAACACCATGTCTTGAATTTGCAGTTAAAGAATTAGGTTACAATGGTGGCATAATGATTACTGCATCACATAACCCTCCTCAGTATAATGGAATTAAACCAGTAGCAAAGGATGGAGTAGAAATTTCAAGAGAAGATGAGCTAATAATTGAAGATTTTTACCTTAAAAAAAAATGGATAAAGAATCCTACTCGGTGGGGGCTTGCCGAAATAGAGAAAAAAGCCGTTGAAGTTTACATCAAGGGAATTTTGTCTCAAATTGATTCAGAGAAGATAAAATCTAAAAAATTTAAAGTCGTATTAGATTTAGGAAATGGTGTCCAGGCAGTCACTGCTCCTAGTTTTTGTGAAAAACTAGATTGTAAAACAATTTTAATAAACGAAAAAATTGATGGTTCTTTTCCAGGTAGGGGCTCTGAGCCAACTCCGCAAAACCTACAAGTTCTCTCTAGAACAGTCCAGGAAAAAAATGCAGATCTTGGAATTGCTTTTGATGGAGATGGTGATAGAAGTATTTTTTGTGATAATAAAGGGAGGATATTAACTGGGGATAAATCTGCACTTGTTTTAACAAAACATATCTTGTATAAGAATCCAGAATCGCTAGTAGTCACTTGTTTGAATTCTGGCACTAGTATTGAAACCATTGCTAATGAATCGAGATCCAAAGTTATACGAACCAAAGTTGGTAGCGTCGAAGTGTCTCGTAAGATGGTACCAACCAAAGCTCTAATTGGGTATGAAGAAAATGGGGGATTCATGTTTGGCCCTCATAATCAAGTGCGAGATGGATGTATGACTCTTGCCCTAATGTTGGACATGTTGGCTTCATCAGAGGTATCTTTATCTCAGAAAGTTAATGATCTTCCGCCCTCTTTTACAACAAAAGATAAAATCAAATGTTCTTCTGAGAATTCAAAAAAACTTATTGACTCTCTAAAAGAAGAATTTCCGAATTCTGATACGACAGACGGAATAAAAATTACAAATAATCCTCAAAACTGGGTAATGATTCGACCAAGTGGCACAGAACCAATAATCAGAATATACGGAGAAGCTGAAACCCAAGAAAAACTTGACTTACTAATGTCAGAATACCTTCAAAAAACAAAGTTGGGCATTTCCAGATAACACTTTTAAAACCAATCTCTCGCATCATGGGAATGGAGAATGAACCCTAAGGGTGACAATGTATGGGTAAAGCTTACTATGTAAAATTTGAGACGCCAGAAGACTTAGTTAATCCAATTCTGGAAGCAGTAAGAGTAGCGGCTACAAGTGGTAAAGTTAAACGAGGAACCAATGAGGCTACAAAAGCAATTGAGCGAGGTACTAGCAAACTAATTGTTATTGCCGAAGATGTAGAACCACCAGAAGTTGTAGCACATCTTCCAATACTATGTGAAGAGCAAGGGGCAGCGTATGCATTTGTTCCAAATAAGCAAGAATTAGGAAAATCTTTGGGTATAGACATTACCTCAGCTGCTGCAGCAATTTTGGATGCTGGTGATGCACAACACATTGTAGACCAAGTTGTATCATCAATTGCTAAAATTAAAGGTGGTAAGACAGATCAATGAGTACTACCACTGACGAAGTTACTCAATCTGAAATTATTCAAATTGTTGGACGAACTGGTATTGCAGGTGAAGTTATCCAAGTTAGAGTTAAGGTCCTTGATGGCAAAGATCGAGGAAGAATTCTTACACGAAATGTTAAAGGTTCTGTAAGATTAGGAGAAATTCTAATGCTAAGAGAAACTGAACGAGAAGCAAAGAAGATCAAATAGGTGAAATAATTGAGTCTTTTAGTTAAACCATGTAATTTTTGTGACCGAACAGTTGCAAAGGGATCAGGTACAATGTTTGCAAAAAATGATGGAACAGTTTTGTGGTTTTGTTCTGCAAAATGTAAAAAAAATGCCCTTGAACTAAAACGTGATCCTAGAAAACTAAAATGGACAAAAAAATACGTCAAAGGCGGAATTAAACAAAAGAAACGTTGACTGAAAAATCTCTTTTTATTGTAAAACCTGATGCCGTAGCTAGAAATCTTACTGGCGAAGTTATTTCAAGATTTGAAAGAAAAGGATTCAAACTAATCAAACTAAAATTATTTACCTTTACACAAGAACAAGCAGAAAACTTCTATGGTGTACACAAGGATAAACCATTCTTTGGAGAACTAACATCATTTATCACATCTGGCCCTGTAGTTGTGGCAATTATTGAAGGAAACAATGCAATTGCAACCACCAGAATTATGATTGGTTCTACAAAATCTTTTGAAGCCGTACCAGGTTCAATTCGTGGAGATTTTGGATTGGGATTTACAGATAATATCATTCATGCTTCTGATTCCCGAGAAAGCTTTGATCATGAATCGAGGGTAGCATTTGAGTGATCTGATTTGCAAATTCGTCAGCCCATTGTGGCAGTTTTAGGTCACGTAGACTCTGGAAAAACATCTCTTCTAGATAGAATAAGAGGTACAGGCGTTCAAGGTAGAGAGGCTGGTGGAATTACTCAGCATATTGGTGCTAGTTTTCTCCCAACTGATACTATCAAAAAAACTTGTGGAGATCTATACAACAAATTAGAAGAATCTGAATCCAAAGTACCAGGACTTTTAGTTATTGACACTCCTGGCCATGAGGTTTTTACAAATCTTCGTGCAAGGGGAGGCTCAGCTGCGGACATTGCAATCTTGGTAGTTGATGTTAATCGAGGATTTCAACCACAAACAAATGAAAGTTTAAAGATTTTACAAAGCAGAAAAGTTCCCTTTGTTGTAGCTCTTAACAAATGTGATCAGCTATCTGGTTGGAGAAAATCTGAAACACAATTCATTTCAAAGGCAATAAAAGAACAAGATCAATCAATCCAAAATGATCTTGATCAAAAGATCTATGATGTTGTTGGAACACTGTCTATCTTAGGCTATCAATCTGAAGCATTTTATCGCGTAAAGGACTTTAAATCAGAAATTGCAATTGTTCCAATTTCTGCAAGATCTGGAGTAGGAATTCCTGAATTACTTGCTGTTTTGATTGGTTTAACACAGCAATATTTACAGAAAAGACTAGACCAGAAAGAAAAGGACTCTCGAGGAATTGTTCTTGAAGTAAATGATGAAGTGGGTCTGGGACATTCGGCAAATATTATTTTAATTGACGGGAGTATTAAAAAAAGTGATAGCATAGTTGTTGCAAAACGAGCTTCAGTAGTGGTCACAAAACCAAAAGCAATCCTTTTGCCAAAACCTCTAGATGAGATGCGTGATCCTCGAGATAAATTCAAACCAGTAGATAAAGTCGATGCAGCTGCTGGATTAAAGATAGCTTCTCCAGATCTTGAAGATGTTTTACCTGGAAGTACACTTTATGTGGCGCCAACTGAAAATGATATAAAAAAATACACCCAACTCATCGAGACAGAAATGAAATCAGTTTTTGTAGATACTGAAACCAATGGAATTATTCTAAAATGCGATACAATTGGTTCTCTTGAGGCAATAATGGAGATGCTAAGGAGGTCTCAGGTGCCAGTCGCAAAGGCTGATATCGGACCTGTAAATCGCCGAGATGTCATGGAATCAAAGGCAATAAAAGAAAACGATAGACATCTTGGAGTAATTTTATCATTTAATGTCAAAATACTACCAGATGCAAAAGAGGAATCTGAGAGCAGCCACATTCGTATCTTTGAGGACAAAATAATCTATAGTCTTATTGACAATTACAATAAATGGGTTGAAGATGATACTGCACATGAAGAAGATGCAATATTTGCAGAATTAACACCAATATCTAAATTTACATTTCTAAAGGGATATGCGTTTAGAAACAATAATCCTGCTGTGTTTGGAATTCGAATTGATGTAGGTGAACTTCGACACAAAATCTCCTTTATGAATAAAGAGGGAAAAGGCATTGGTAAAGTTCATCAACTTCAACATGAGGGTAAAACAGTAACTTCGGCAAAAGCCGGACAAGAGGTGGCATGCTCTGTTCAAGATGTCACAATTGGAAGACAAATATTTGAAGAAGATGTATTTTTTTCTTATCCGCCATCCCATGAGGCAAAAAAACTCCTTGGAAAATTTGGACACAAACTCAGCTCTGAAGAAATTGAAGTATTAAATGAAATAGTAGAAATTCAAAGAAAAAAAGATGCAGCATATGCGTACTAGCTTTGAAATTCTTTTATCGCTTTTCTAATTTTTAGAGCAATCTCTTCTTTTTGTTCAACTTGAATTACAATTTTGGAGTATCTATGATTTTGCAAAGAAAGTATAATACACTTGTTCAAATCTCTGACATAGTAAAATGTTATTCCATCTCTTCTGAAAAAAGTACCTGCCATAATTAGGCCTGGAAAGTTGGTTCCTGCCTTTGGGGTAAACACTAACCATTTCACAGGAGCAGAGCTAACAGATTTTACACAAGAGAGGGGTATCCTCAAATTATTTTTCAATGCTAAAAACTTCTTGTAGCCTTGAAAATTTACAATAATTGCAGTTTTTGTAATAGAAAATTTTACCATTGATCATCTGTAATTAATTTTGCTTCTTATTTAGAATGCTTTTTACAAATCATATGAATTCCAGGTGCTCCTACTGCTCCCATCATTTTATCAATAATTTGACCTGATTTGAACATGATAAAAGAAGGAATTGACTGTACGCCAAATTTCATAGCAATGTTTTGATTTAAATCCACATTTACTCTTGCAAATTTTATCTGAGAGTATTTCTTGGACATACTCTCAAATATAGGATGCATCATCTTACATGGACCACACCACTCAGCCCAAAAATCAACCAAGGTAGGATTTTCAGCTGAAACTATTTGATCAAAATTAGATCCATCTAGCTCTACTATTCCTGGCTGAACCTGGGATTGATTCTGCTGACGAAGCATTTCTTCAAGTTTTCTTTGTTTGATCTTTTCAATCTCAGGATCATCAGACAATACAATAATCAGATCATCTCTACTAAAAAATCTATATTGCTAGATCCAAATACACCTGATAGAAATCTCTATTATTTTCCAAGATCTATTGAAAGTGACTCAAATCGTTTAGAATGGCAAATGGGACATTCATCAATATATTTTTCAAAACTAACGGAGGTATATACAATTCCACATTCTCCACATATCCTCAGATTTCTTGTTAGTTTTCCCATGATTTTTTTTATTTGAGTATTGGGATTAAAACCTAACTAGCTTTGATTTTTTAATTCCATATACCACAATTGCCGGAGCAACAAGATACATTCCAATATTTGCCATGATTATTGCAATACCATAACCTAGCATTTCTTGCTCGGAATCTGCATTGACTACTGAAAGAATAGAAAGTGAAGATAACATTGGAGTCAATCCAAGCTTTACTGCTTCCTTGAATAACGGATTCTCCCTTTCATAGTCTGCAATTACTGGTGAGAAAGAATAATAGAATTGGTTAAATCCTGTCATAAATGAGACGCCTGACTCTGTACTCATCACCTTATTATCACGAATTTCTCTTAGGATCTGAACTTGGGGTGCCATCTCAGAGCCATATGCTGCAGTGGCAATAAGGCA
>Ga0224508_10000458_pt1 | contig 40712 bp, 38 predicted proteins | sample SF_Jan12_sed_USG_4_FD_170157 | JGI IMG/M metagenome (GOLD analysis project Ga0224508, IMG submission 170157) | Sediment microbial communities from San Francisco Bay, California, United States - SF_Jan12_sed_USGS_21 | ecosystem: Environmental > Aquatic > Marine > Sediment | place: USA... | reverse complement strand
GATATCGGGAACAGTGAGGCCAGCGTCGGTGACGTTCAGTCACAGCTTCGCAGGTACCGTAATCAATTCATGTTGCACGTGGTCTGGCGCGAGGTCTTTGGCGTTGCCAGCCTGGATGAGACGCTGGCGTCGCTCTCACTGCTGGCAGATCGCTTGCTTGATGCGGCGTGTCAGTACGCGGAGAAGTCGCTGTTGCCCCGCTACGGCGTGGTGCGCGATGCCGCGGGCAGCAAGGTGCCGCTCGTGGTACTGGGCATGGGGAAGCTGGGTGGCCGGGAGCTGAACTTCTCCTCAGATATAGACCTGATCTTTCTCTACCCCGAGGCCGGCGACACCGACGGACCCAAAAAGGTCAGCGCACAAGAGTACTTCGGTCGCATGACCCGGCAGGTTATTGCCCTGCTCGATGAGACGACGGTTGATGGCTTCGTATTTCGCATCGACACACGCTTGCGTCCCTTCGGCGACAGTGGGCCGCCGGTCGTCAGTTTCGGGGCGCTCGAATCCTACCTGCTGCAGCACGGGCGCGACTGGGAACGCTACGCCTATGTGAAGGCACGCATCGTGGGTCCGCATCCCGGTGACGCGATTGCCGGGGAGTTGTATCGCGACCTGATCCAGCCGTTCGTCTACAGGCGCTACATCGATTTCGGCGTGTTTGAGTCACTCCGCGAGATGCACGCCATGATCGCCGCCGAGGTGAAACGGCGCGAGTTACAGGACAACGTCAAGCTAGGGCCAGGCGGTATTCGTGAAGCCGAATTCATCGTGCAATCGCTACAGCTTGTGCGGGGTGGCAGCGAGCCGGCCCTGCAGTCGAGAGAGTTGCAGAAGGTACTGCCGTTGCTCGTCAACAACCGCGGCCTGTCGGAAGAGGGAGCGCACGGTCTGCGTGAGGCGTATCGTTTCATGCGCCGTCTCGAAAACTTCATTCAGGCCATACGCGACCGCCAGACTCACGAGCTGCCGGCCGATGAGGCCGATCGCGCGCGCTTGTGCCTGGCAATGGGATGTCCTGACTGGAAATCCCTGTCAACTGCGATCGACGTACACCGATCCGTAATCTCGTCCCAGTTCGAAGAAGTCGCATTTCGCGAATCCTCGGCCGAGACGCCATTGCGCAAACTCGTGGAACGCGCCTGGAGCACCGGTGCAGACGAGGCGGCCTGGGGTGCGCTCCTTGAGCAGGAAGGTGTGGGCAATGCGGACAAGATAGCCAAGGCACTGTTCGACTTCGCCAACGATACGGCGACCCGGCAGATCGATACATCGTCAACGGAACGCCTGCAGCGTTTCATTCCGCTCCTGGTGTCAGAGGTTGTGCAGAGTGAACGCCCCTTGAGAGCGGTAACGCGCACGCTGTCCATTGTCGAACGAATCTTGCGCCGCAGCGCTTACCTTGCGCTGTTGAACGAAAATTCCGGGGCGCTGGCGCGCCTCGTAGACCTCTGCGCGCGAAGCCATTACATCGCTGACCAGATCGCCCGTTACCCGGTGCTCCTCGACGAGTTGCTCGATCCGCGGCTGTATTCCGAGGCTGTGACGAAGGATGAACTGGCGGCCGAGCTGGCCGAGCGGCTTGCCGGCGATGACGCCGACAGCGAGGCCTGTATGAAGATCATCGGCCAGTTCCACCGGTCGATGATGTTTCGTATTGCCGTTGCCGACTTCAACGGCCAATTGCCGATCATGAAGGTCAGTGACGGCCTGACCTGGCTTGCCGAAGCGGTCCTCGAAGAGGTTCTGCGGGTTGCCTGGCGGGACCTCGCGGAGCGTCATGGTGTGCCGACGTACAGGGCCAATGACGTCAGGCATGAGGCCGGCTTCGGCATTATCGCCTATGGCAAGCTGGGCGGACTCGAATTGTCTTATGGGTCCGATCTTGACATCGTGTTCCTGCACGATTCCACGGGCACGAAGCAAATGACCGACGGCGACAAGCCGCTCGACAATGCCCTGTTCTTTAGTCGACTCGTGCGGCGGCTGGTTCACTTCCTGACGACGCAAACCGGGTCGGGGCAGCTCTATGAGATCGACACCAGGCTGCGCCCCGATGGCGGCAAAGGCCTGCTCGTCACAAGTACGGATGCCTTCGAGCGTTACCAGGAAGAAAACGCATGGACCTGGGAGCATCAGGCCTTGCTCCGCGCACGCGCCGTGGCGGGGAGCGCAGCCGTTGCCGCGGAATTCGAGCGCATTCGCCGGGAGACGCTGATCGGACGCGTGCGCCGTGACCAGTTGCGCGATGACGTGGTTTCAATGCGGCAGCGCATGCGCAAGGAGCTGGACGGGAGCAACAGGAGCAGGTTCGACCTCAAGCATGGCCGGGGAGGCATCGGTGATATCGAGTTCCTCGTCCAGTATCTCGTGCTCGACCGGGCACAGGAGAAGCCTGACGTGATTTTCTACTCCGATAACATCCGCCAGCTGGACGCCCTGACGGCCGCGGGCTGTATCGATCAGTCCGTCGGCGATGCGCTTCAGGACGCGTACCGCGACTACCGCCTGCGCCAGCATCATCTCGTTCTCGATGACCAGCCGCCGCTCGTGGCCGTCGACGAGTTCGAGGAACAGCGCGCGTTTGTCGCCAAAACATGGGACGACTGGCTGGGTTGAGCTTATAATTCGCGTCCAGCTATCAGTACCCGATGAGGAAGCACGTGGCATCCAGAGCAGGAACCGTTGACCAGAACCTGATTCCGGCGAACGCACAGAACAAGTACGGCGTGCGTCCCGGGGACCTGCCCTTGAGCTGCCCGATGCCTGGGATGTACCTGTGGAATTCACATCCCAAGGTCTACATTCCAATCGAGGAAACCGGCGAGGCCAAGTGCCCGTATTGTGGCGCCCGGTACCACATGCTGGACGGCGCGGAGTAGCGGCGTGTTCATAGTCACCGGCGGCGCCGGATTCATAGGCAGTAACCTGGTTCGCGCGCTGATCGATCGCGGGCATGACGACGTCGTCGTGGTCGACGATCTGAAGGACGGTCACAAGTTTGCCAATATCGCGGACCTTGCGATTGCCGACTACCTCGACAAGGATGATTTCCTCGAGCGCCTGTCCGCGGATGTGACGTTCGCTGGCAATATCAACGCGATTTTTCATCAGGGTGCGTGCTCGGCGACCACCGAGTGGGATGGCCGCTACATGATGAAGAATAACTACGCGTATTCGCAGACCTTGCTGCATTCCTGCCTGGCGCAACAAACACCCTACATCTACGCGTCGTCGGCAGCCGTTTATGGCGGTTCCAATCAATTCGTCGAGGACCCGCTGTTCGAAGGGCCGCTCAACGTCTACGGATATTCAAAGCTGCAATTCGACCGTTACGTGCGGCGAGTGGCGGCAGATGCGGACAGCCAGGTCGTCGGCTTGCGCTACTTCAACGTCTACGGGCCTCGCGAGCAACACAAGGGCTCGATGGCCAGTGTGGCGTTCCACCTCAACAATCAGATTCTCGAAGACGGGGAGGCCCGGTTGTTCGAGGGCTCGGGGGGGTATGGCGACGGTGAGCAGGAGCGCGACTTCGTCTATGTCGACGATGTGTGCAATGTGAACCTCTGGTTCCTGGACAATCCGGCCGTGTCGGGAATCTACAATACGGGCACCGGGCGAGCGCAGACATTCAACGATGTCGCCAATGCCGTCCTCAAGTGGCACGGCAAAGGCAAGATCCGCTACATCCCGTTCCCCGACCACCTGAAAGGCGCGTACCAGAGTTTCACCCAGGCCGACCTGACGCAACTGCGCGAAGCGGGCTGCGATGTCGAGTTCCGGTCTGTTGAACAGGGCGTGAGCGACTACCTGGACCAGCTTTGCGGACCCCGGCAACTCTGATCGTCGGACCATCCTGGGTCGGTGACATGGTCATGGCCCAGTCGGTGTTCAAACTGCTCAGGATTCGAGAACCCGATCGCGACCTCGACGTGCTTGCGCCCGAGTGGTCATTGCCTATTGTTGCGCGCATGCCCGAGATCCGGCAGGGGATCGCATCGGAAACCGCACATGGCGAGATCGGCCTCGCCAAACGGAGGCGCATTGCAGCCGATCTTGCTGCGAGCGACTACGATCGCGCCATTGTCCTGCCGCGTTCATTCAAGTCGGCCCTGATCCCATGGTTTGCCGGAATACCCGTGCGCACCGGGTATCGAGGCGAGACTCGTTTTCTGCTCATAAACGACGTTCGGCCGTTCGATCGTCACGTGCTCGACCAGACCGTGAAGCGCTTCGTCGCGCTCGGGCTCGACCCCGGCGAGGCGCTGCCGGACGAGTTACCCGATCCGACCCTCGACATTTCGCCGCAGAACCAGGCACGTGTCCTGAAGAAGCTCGGCGTCGACACCGACCGGCCGGTTGTTGCCATGATGCCGGGTGCCGAGTACGGGCCGGCGAAATGCTGGCCGCACGAGTATTTCGCCGAGCTTGGCACTCGGCTCGACCAGGCAGGATACGCTGTATGGGTGCTGGGGTCGGAGAAGGACGCCGCGGCTGGCGACGCGATCGCAACGGCCGGCAAAGCGCTCAATCTCTGCGGCAGGACCTCGCTCGAAGACGTTATCGACTTGCTGGCCGCCTGCGAGCAGGCGGTGTCGAACGACTCCGGACTGATGCACATTGCGGCCGCTGTCGGTGTTCATGTGCACGGCATATACGGCTCATCGTCGCCGAAATTCACGCCTCCGCTCACGAAAAGTCGCGATATTCACGAAATGGGCCTGGACTGCAGTCCTTGCTTTGAACGCGAGTGCCCACTGGGTCACCTGAGGTGCCTCAAGGACCTGCGTCCTGAAGGTATATTCGAGAAAATCCTCGCGAAAAGTTGTTAAAGTTCTCGATTCTCGAAGAAAGAGTCGATTATCTCGGTGACCTCCCCGACCTCGATCAGGTCCATCGCATGCGGGTGCCGCACGCGCTGCCCCCAGCGAAGATCGGCGACGTTCTTGCCAATATACCGCTTAACTGCGTCTGGATAGCGATTTATCGTGAATCTTCCAGAAAGATAAGGGCCCGTTCGCTCCGGGTTCGACGTCGCGTACAGCCCGACGACCGTGGTACCCAGCGCCGTGGCCATGTGGGCAGGCCCGGAATCCGGGCAAATGACGAGGTCCGCGGCCGCGATCAGCGCGGCCAGTTGCTTCAGTGACGTCTTGCCGACGAGGTTTTCGGCACGGCTGCCGCTGCCAAGCCTTGCGCCGTAGTCCTGTTCCCTGGCGGAAGGGCCGCCGGTCAGCACGACCCTGGCATTGTGCTTCGATTCGAGGCGCGCAATGACGGCAGCATAGTTGTCGATGCTCCAGTCACGGTAGTTTCGCGCCCGTTGACTGCTGCAGGCGCTGAGAACCACCAACGGCCTGCCCGGGGTTTTGAATTCACTGGCGAAGGACCGGTCGGCGTCCGCTAACGGGATATCCCAGCGAAGGTCTGTCGCTGTTGCGCCGATCGCCGTCGCAAACGCCATCATCGCTTCCAGCGCGTGCTCGCCTTGCGTCGCATCGATGCGGTGATTCGTGAACAGCCACTGGAAGTCTTTTGCCCGCGCCTTGTCGAAGCCCAGTCGGATATCAGCGGGCAGCGAGCGGACCAGCAGGTTTGCCCGCATCGAGGCGTGCATGCACAACGCGACATCGAACCGTTGTCCGCGCAGCGCAGTCCTCACGTCCCGGTAGGCGGCACGGCCTCGTGACTTGTCAAAGACAATAAAGTCGATGTCCGGGATATCGGACATCAACGCGGCTTCCGTCCTGCCGATGATCCAGGTGATGTGTACGCCGGGCCAGTTGTCCTGCAAGCGCCGGACGACTGCGAGGGCATGACAGGTATCGCCAATCGCCGACAGCCGCATGACGCAGATGCGTTCGGGCTTCGATTGCAGGAGCAAATCAGGCAATATCACGTCACCAGAGACATGGGGAACAGTTCCGTTGACCGAAACTGTCGAGAAGACCAGAAACGGCGCCATCCTATACGATAAGGCCATCATCAACCAGATTTCGGATGAGCGCTTCACGCCGCAGGGCTGGCTGCACGCCGAGTTGCTGACAGGCAAGCTGGGAGCGGGTGGTCGCGGCAGCACAATGTTCGTCGGCAACGTGCCACGGCAATTTGTGCTGCGCCATTACATGCGCGGCGGCCTGCTGGGCAAGCTGGTCAAGGACACCTATATATTTTCGGGCGCCGACAAGACACGTCCGTTTCTCGAATGGCGGCTGCTCGACAAGCTTGCATCCAATAACATGCGGGTGCCGCGGCCCGCAGCTGCACGCTATATTCAGCACGGTACGTTTTACACGGCCGATCTCATCACCGTGCGCATTCCCGGAATCGTGCCGCTCTCGCAGTACATCGCCGACAATGATCCTGATGAGGCCTTCTGGAATTCGGTTGGAGCCGGAATCCAGGAATTTCACGCGACCGGCGTCTATCACGCCGACATGAATGCCTACAACGTCCAGATCGACACCGACGGCCTCGTGTGGATGCTCGACTTTGACAAGGGGATGCTCAAGAAGCCGGGTCCCTGGCAGCAGGAAACGCTCAGCCGCCTGCACCGGTCCCTGCAGAAGATTGTCGGCCTCGACCCGCGATTGAATTTTCGTTCCGGTAACTGGGACCAGCTGCTCGAAGGTTACTTCAACGCATCGAGATCGGAGTAGTAGTCCGGATAGCCGTCGGGCAGGTCCTTGAACTTGCGATGTATCCAGAAGTACTGCTCGGGGCAGGTTCGAATGTGGTCCTCCAGAATCTCGACGTAGCGTTCAGTGTCCGCGACCGGATCGCCGCTGGGAAAGTTCTCGAGTGCCGGTAACAGGACGAACTCGTAGGTCGAGTCCGGAAGTCGCCGGGGGAAGAACGGAACAACCAGTGCATCGCCGAGGCGCGCCAGCGTCGACGTCGCCGTCGCGTGCATCGACGGCACGCCGAAGAACGGGACGACTTCCGATCCTTTGCGGTTGTAGCTCTGGTCCGGCGCATACCAGACCGCGCGATTGTTGCGCAGGCTGCGCACCATCTTCTTGATGTCGCGCTTCTCGATCGTAGCGTCGGCGGATTTTTCGCGACCACTGCGTTGCAGTTCGGTCATGAAGTCGCTGCGGTTCTTTCGAAACACAGCGTCATACGGTGGTATTTCCATGGCGAGGAGGCGCCCCGAGATTTCCAGTGTCGTGAAATGCGCGCTGAGCAGAATCACGCCCTTGCCGGTCGCCAGCGCCTCCTTGACGTTCTCGATTCCGTTGATCGTCGCAATCGACTGCAGGTGCGGGGTACTTGCCCAGCGCCCGAGCCCCATCTCGATGAGGGCCATGCCCAGGGCCTTGAAGTGTTCCTGTGCAAGGTCGTCGCGTTCATCCGGCGACAGGTCGGGAAAGCAGAGCTCGATGTTGCGACGCACGATCGCCAGGCGCGATCCGCCGCGCGCGTGGGCCATCCGGCCGAGCACGCGGCCGACTGCGAGAGCTGTCCTGTGTGGCAGTTTGCAGACCAGCCAGAGTAGCCCCATCCCCAGCCAGACAGGCCAGTAGCGGGGTGCTCGGTAGCTGGAAAGAGGTTTGCGGTCGCCGCTCATGCGCTCTTGTTTTGGGGTGGAAGCTGGATCTTACTCTGACATGCCGTCCACGTAACCACCGGCGTCCTCGTGTCGCGGAACATCCGAGACCGCCTCTTCAGGGACCACATCCTCCGCCTGGATACCGACATGGAACGCGGCGAACCCGGGCATGACGACCTGGTTGCGGGCCATACCGATAATGCGGCCCGAGTAGGGCGAACGCAGCTCCGAGCGAGCGTTGTTCATCGGGTCGGTAATAGTGCCGAGCAGGTCACCTTTGCGTACGGTGCTGCCCAGGCTGACGTCGGCGAGCAGAATGCCGCCATTATCAGCTCGTACCCACGATGATCTGTAGTAAACAGGCTCCGGGTCACCCCAACGCCGGCGCTTTTTCACCATCCCCAGGGTCGTGAGCAGCGTTTCGATACCCTTTACGCCGTGCTTCACTTCGGCAAGTTCCAGCTGCGCCGGACCACCCGCCTCAACCGTTACCGCGGGAATACCGGCCATGGTCGCGGCGTGGCGCAAGGTACCGACCGTTGGCTGGCTATGCAGGACGACCATGGAGCCGAAGCCCAGCGTCAGCGTTACGACGTCGGGATTACGCAGGTCCGCGCGAATCTGTGGCAGGTTCGCACGTTCGAAAGAGCCCGTGTGCAAGTCGACGAGCGCGTCGCAGTGCGCGATGACATCGGTGAACAAAGCATGCGCGATACGGGCTGCAGCACTGCCATTCGGGTTACCTGGAAAATACCGATTCAGGTCACGGCGGTCGGGCAGGTAGCGCGAGCCACGACGAAAACCCTGCACGTTGACAATCGGAACACCGATCACGCGACCGGACAGCTTCTCCGGATCGATGTCGTGCAAAACACGTCGCACCATCTCGATACCGTTGAGCTCGTCGCCGTGGACGGCAGCGGTAAGACAGAGCGTCGGACCCGGGAGTTCTCCATTCACGACCAGCACCGGCGTTGACACCGGCACACCTTCGAACAGCTCCGTCGCTGCCCACGAAAGCCGCAGCGCCGTTCCCGGCTGAATATCCTGTCCGAGTAACTGCAGGGGTTCGGCCTGGCCCTCGGCTGTCGTGACGGCGTCCGCCAGCGGTACGTCATGTGGATGCGCCGGGACTGCTTCCACCAGGTCTTCAGCCGCAGCCGAGGTTTCGCTGGAACGCGAGTCTTCATCAAAGGTCGTATCCTGAAGCAGGTCAACGCCCTTGCCCGATTGCTCGACAGCCGTCTCGCCCGCCAGCGCGCTGCCGACCGCAAATGGCAGGCACAATACAGCCAGCATCCTGACAAAATGCGTGGTCAAACGGCTCTGGTGGCGAAATGCGCTCATAATAAAGCTCAAAGTACGGCAAAATGCCGGGAATTTCCGTGAACTAATCAATAATTTGCGATTGAAACCTGAAAGAAACCAAATGACAAGTTTTTACCGATTCCTGATGCTGCTGGGTTTCCTCGCCGGCGGCACCGCCCAGGCCGCCGAGCTGTTCCCCCAGCCTGCCGAATTGCAGCCCGATGTCGATTTCTGGGTCGCGATCTTTTCCGAGTACTCGACCGACGAAGGCGTGTTGCACGACAATCGCAATCTCGCCGTCGTCTACGATCGCCTCCCGATACCAGAGAAGCTGTCGCGACGTGAGCGCAATCGCCGCGTGGACAAGCGGCGCAAGGAGCTGCAGGCGACGCTGCGCTCGCTCGCGGCGGGCAAGCGCGACAACCTGAGTGCGGAGGAGGCGCGTGTGCTGGCCTTGTGGCCTGACAATGTGAGCAACAGTGAGCTTGCGGCGGCGGTCAAGCGGATTCGTTACCAGCATGGACTGCGTGATCGATTCAGAAGCGGGCTCGAACGCTCCGGGCGCTGGCGTGACTACATTAACCAGGAATTCGCCGCCCTGGGCGTTCCCATCGACATCGCGGCATTGCCGCATGTTGAATCGTCGTATAACCCGGATGCGCGTTCGCATGTCGGCGCCTCCGGCATCTGGCAGTTCACCCGCAGCACAGGGCGGCGTTTCATGCGCGTTGATCATGTCGTCGACGAGCGCAATGACCCCTTTTCCTCGACCCGGGCTGCCGGCCGCCTGCTCGCCTACAATTATTCGATAACCGGCAACTGGCCCATGGCCATTACCGCCTACAATCACGGTCTGGCAGGCGTGCGGCGTGCGATGCGCCGCTATGGTGACACGGCCTATGTCGACATCCTGCGCAAGTACAACGGGCGGACATTCGGTTTCGCATCGCGAAATTTCTATGTCGCATTCCTGGCCGCGCGGGAGATCGATCAGAATGTCGACAAATACTTCCCGGGCCTGGTCCCGGAGTCACCGACGTCCTACGCGACGGTGAGCCTGCCGACCTATATCTCGGCGCAAGGGCTAAGCCAGGCGATCAACGTGTCCACGGCACAGATAGCGAGATACAACCCCGCCCTGCAGGCGACGATCTGGCAGGGGAGCAAACACCTTCCAAAGGGTTACGACCTGCGCCTGCCGACAGCGGCAACAGGTACCCCACTGGACCAGCTCATCGCGGCCTTGCCGGATGAGGCCACGTTCTCGAAGCAGTTGCCGGATATGTTCCACAGAGTCGCGCGTGGCGACACTTTGTCGCAGATCGCTGAAACCTATGGCACACGCGTATCGACGCTCGTCGCACTCAACCAGCTCGGCAGCAGCCACCGAATTCGGGCCGGCCAGCAGCTGCGGCTGCCGGCCGCGGGTCCGCTCCCGCAGGCTGGGAAACCAGCTGAGCCGGCGGTAACGGAACCGGCTCCTGACCCTGTCGTGGTGGCGAGCGCTGCGCCAGCCGGGCAGCCGGTCGAGGAAATGACGCCAGGCACCATGGCCAGCGACCTCGCGTCGACGATGCTGGGGACCATCCAGACGGCTCTGCTTTCAGACCCCAGTGACTACAGCGTTGCGGAAGACAACACGATCGAAGTGCAACCACTCGAAACACTGGGGCACTACGGCGACTGGCTCGAAATCAAGACGCAGCGTCTCAGGGACCTGAATGGCCTGGCTTTCCGCACGCCGGTCGCGGTCGGTCAGCGCATTCGGCTGGATCTTGGTACCGTCGACGCGAAGCTGTTCGAACAGCGGCGCATTGCGTTTCAGCGATCACAACAGGACAGCTTCTTTCGTCAGCACATCATTTCGGGCTCGACCGAACACACCATCAGGCGCGGCGAATCAATCTGGGTGATCGCGCTGCGCAAATACGATGTGCCGTTGTGGCTGTTCCGGCAGTACAACCCGACGCTCGACCTGCAGAACATCCAGCCCGGGACCCGGGTACAGATTCCGCTCCTGACGGATGCGGGCCAGGGATAGTGGACGCGCGCTACAAGTACCTGCTCGTCCGCCTGTTGCCCGTGGTCCTGCTCGCAGTAGCCGCTGGCTTCTGGTTCGTGGAGGTGCAGCAGGATGGTCCGTGGGCCCTGCGCAACCTGGCGCCACTGCTCGGGCTCGTGATCCTGTCCTTTGTGACCCTGTACAGGGGCGATGGACGATGGTCGGGCCGCGGCATGCGCATGCCCCTGGGAACACTCGGGTTCGCCATACCCGCATTAGGGCTTTCGGCATACCTGCACTACGCGTATTCGATCAACCTCAATGACATGTTCAGTGATGCGGAATTTCCTGACCGGGTCTTCCGCTACCTCCCGGCATATACCCTGGTTGCCGGCGGAATCGGCTTTGCAATTGGCTGGATCGTGGGCCGTAATGTCTGAGTGGAGTGGTTACAGGACGATTGCGACGATTGTGAAGCGGCCCTTTTTTTCCGTGAACGAGTTTTGCTAGGCTTGCCGGCATGAAAAGAATCGCATTGGCAATGATCGCTCTGCTCGCACCCGGCCTCATGCAGGCCAGCGAATTTCCCATTGCCGACCACGTGGTCATCGAGAAAGGGGCGCGCCAGTTACACCTGATGCAAGGCGGCGAGATCTTCCGCACGTTCAAGATAGCTTTGGGCATCCAGCCGGTCGGTGACAAAAAACGGGAGGGCGATTTCAGAACGCCTGAGGGCAGGTACACGCTCGACCGCCGCAACCCAAACAGTGATTTCTTCCTCTCGATACATATCTCGTATCCAAATCCGGCCGATCGCCGTGAAGCGGCGGACATGGGCGTGAGCCCCGGCGGAGCGATAATGATTCACGGCCAGCCCAATGTGCCGACGCGCTCGGAGACCTACTACCGGACCCAGGACTGGACCAACGGCTGCGTCGCCGTGTCCAATTCCGACATGATCGATATCTGGCTGATGGTCGGCGAGAACACGCCAATCGAAATTCGACCCTGAATGTCAGAACAATTCATCGACGCCGAGGTGTGGCCTGAAGGCAGCCTCGAAGTACTTTCGCGGTTCGAAGTCGACCAGTTGCAGAGCAGCGGCACGGGCGGCCTGTATCCCCTGTTGCGGCGCTGCATGCTGGCTGTGCTGAATGCGGACAGTCACACCGACGATGCGCGTGCCCTGCTCGAAACCTACCGTGACTTCGAGGTCGGCTTCATCCGCCAGGATCGTGGGCTCAAGGTAACGCTAAAGAACGCGCCCGCTGAGGCATTCGTCGATGGGAAGATGATTCGCGGCACGCGCGAACTGCTGTCAGCCGTGCTCCGGGACATTGTCTTTACACGGAATGAGGTGTTCGACAGCGGTCGCTTCGATCTCTCATCATCCGAAGGAATTACGGACGCCGTTTTCCATATCACTCGCAACGCGCGCCTCCTGACCTTGCCGGCGCACGTCAACCTGGCCGTCTGTTGGGGTGGTCACGCGATCAGCCGCGAGGAATACGACTACTCGAAGAAAGTCGGCTACGAGCTCGGACTGCGCGGCTTGAACGTCTGCACGGGCTGCGGCTCGGGCGCAATGAAAGGGCCGATGAAGGGCGCTACGATCGGGCACGCGAAACAGCGTATCCGGAAGGGACGGTACGTCGGCATCACGGAGCCCGGCATCATCGCCTCTGAATCGCCCAATCCGATCGTCAACTCGCTGGTCATCATGCCGGATATGGAAAAACGCCTGGAGGCTTTTGTACGCCTGGGGCACGGCATCATCGTCTTTCCGGGCGGTGTTGGTACGGCCGAGGAGATCCTGTATCTGCTCGGAGTACTCCTGCATCCGGAGAACGACGGGCAACCGCTGCCGATGATCATGACCGGTCCGGCATCGGCAGCACCGTATTTCGAGAAGATTGACGAGTTCGTCGCAGCGACACTCGGCCCGCAAGCGCAGGAACGTTACAGGATCATTATCGATGATCCCGAAGAAGTCGCGCGACAGATGAACGCGGGGCTGGAAGATGTGCTGGCGTTTCGCAACAAGCACGGTGACGCGTACTACTTCAACTGGCGTCTCAGGATCGACAGCCGGTTTCAGCAGCCATTTGTTGCTACGCACGAGTCGATGCGCGAACTCGACATCGATGAGTCACTCCCAGAGCATGAACTCGCGGCCAACCTGCGCCGTGTTTTCTCGGGGATCGTCTTAGGCAATGTGCGCGAAGACACGGCTGCACTAATCGAACAAAAGGGGCCGTTCGAAATCAACGGTTCGCAGGCAATCATGAGCCTGCTCGACGATCTGCTGCAGGGATTCGTCGCTCAGCATCGCATGAAGATTTCGCGCGGTGACTACGACCCTTGCTACGTGATTAAGTAAAACCAAAGCTTAACCTGTTGTTTTAAAACGAAAAACAGGGCCTCTGCATTGTGATGCAGTTCCTGTGATTTAAAGCGCCTGGCACTTAACATTTGTTCAAAGGATTTACTGAGCAAAAAGATGCCAGACAGCAAACACATGAGGTGGGACAGCAAGTTCGGTACGGATGCCGAGGCTGATCCGAAAGCAGACGACGCAGCGGTTGCGGCGAACGAACCAGCGGCGAATGACGCAGACGGATGGCAACAGTATCGTCGCTGGATATCCACGGCCCCGACGCCCAAGGGCCGTCGCTCAGGCATCGACCCATCGCTGTACTCGTGGAAAGGCTACCGTGACTGGAGCGACCAGGTGCGTCGCAATTGGGCGAAAGAGTCCACTGACGATCAGGACTAGAAGTCCTCTTTTTTACATACAAAAAACGCCGGCTCGATGCCGGCGTTTTTGTTTGCAGCGGATTGTGATCCGGGTCCGCATCAAAGGCGGAACTGCGTCTGGTTTCTGAGCATTTTCAGGCCCCATTCAGTCTTGTTGAGGCAAGCTGTGACCGGCCTCACAGCCCGCGCCAGAGAGCGGTCCTATAGTCGCTCTTACTGAACACAAACAACGCGACCAGAGTATGTCAAACAAAGTCCGAGAATCGGAATCTCCCGTCGACTCATTGAAGAATGAATCCGCGCGCCAGCGCTGGGAACTGTTCCATCGCGCAATCGCACACGCCAAAGAATCCAACAATGCAGCACTGCATGAAGCGGATATACAGAGCAGTGATGCCGAGTGTGCAGGTCCCCTGCTGACGATTGTGCGATAGCCGCTGACATGGAACGAGTCCTGCAATACCTTGATGATCTTGACGACCTGTACGGTGCGTTCGGACTCGTCTGGGAGAATCTGCGCAGAACGATGCTCAAACTGGTCTCCATCGCGATGGTTCTGGCCGTCGCCGCCTGCGGGATTACTCTCGCGCTGGCGCACCCGCCTATCGCATTGGCGACCTCCACAATGCTGTTTGTGACCCTTCTGTACCGTTCGGTGACCACACCGTCCGGCAAGTGGACGCACGTCAGCTAAAGACCCAGCCCGTCTCCGGGCTTGAAATCGTCAACTTAAGCCCTATCGTGTCTGACTTTGGTCAGGAGAATAGCGGCGTGGCCGACAAGCACGAAACACCGAAGAAAGAGACACTCGGGTTCCAAACCGAAGTTCGTCAGCTGTTGAAGCTGATGATTCACTCCCTCTACAGCAACAAGGAGATCTTTCTCCGCGAGCTGATTTCCAATGCCTCCGATGCAGCGGACAAGCTGCGTTTCGAGGCGCTGGCGCAACCCGAGCTTCTGGGCGAGGATGAACTTGCGATTCGCATCGACATCGACAAGGACAAGCGCCTGTTATCGGTCACTGATAATGGTATCGGCATGTCGCGCGAGGAACTCGTCGATAACCTGGGAACGATCGCGAGATCGGGAACGGCCGAATTCCTGGAGCAAATGACGGGCGACCAGCAGCATGATGCACAGCTCATCGGGCAGTTCGGTGTTGGCTTCTATTCGGCGTTCATCGTGGCTGACAAGGTCACGGTGGATACGCGTCGTGCTGGCACTGACCAAGCCGTACGCTGGGAATCGAGTGGCGAAGGCGAATTCACGATCGAGGATATCGAACGGGAGGAACGGGGCACGCGCGTGACCCTGCATCTAAAGGACGACGGCGCGGAATTCGCCGAGCCGTTCCGTATCGAGTCGCTGATACGGAAGTACTCGGACCACATCGGCTTCGCGGTCTCGCTGCACACAGAGGGTGAGGAAGAGACCAAAGTCGTGAACTCGGCGACAGCGCTCTGGACACGCTCGCGGACCGAGGTCAGCGACGACGAGTACAAGGAGTTCTACAAGTACCTGTCACATGATTTCGCGGACCCGCTCGTCTGGAGTCACAACCGCGTCGAAGGCAAACGCGAGTACACAAGTCTCCTGTACATTCCCGCGGCGGCGCCGTTTGATCTCTGGAATCGTGAAGCACCGCGCGGACTGAAGCTCTATGTGCAGCGCGTGTTCATCATGGACGACGCGGAACAATTCCTGCCGCTGTACCTGCGATTCGTAAAAGGTGTCGTCGACTCAGCCGACCTGCCGCTCAACGTGTCGCGCGAATTACTGCAGCAAAACCCCGATCTCACGGCGATGCGCAGTGCCCTGACGAAGCGGGTCCTCGACATGCTCGGCAAGCTGGCCAGCGATGATGACTACGGCAAGTTCTGGAGCGAATTCGGACAGGTTCTCAAAGAAGGTGTCGTTGAGGACTTCGCAAACAAGGACAAGCTGGCCCAATTGCTGCGCTTTGCGTCGACGCACGCGGGCAGTGATGCGCAGGATCAGTCGCTCGATGACTACCTGTCCCGGGCGCAGGACGGGCAGGACAAGATCTATTACATCCTGGCGGACAATTACGCGACCGCGGTGGCGAGCCCACATCTCGAACAGCTGCGCGAGAAGGGTCTTGAAGTTCTCCTGCTGACAGACCGGATAGACCCATGGCTTGTGGATGCGATCGCGGAATACGAAGGCAAGGCGCTGGTTGACGTAGGCCGGTCTGCGCTGGATCTGCCCCAGGGTGACGACGCCGCGACCCAGGAATCGATGAACGAGGAGCACGAGTCCTTGCTGCAGCGCGTCAAGGACGTGTTGAGTGACCGGGTAGAGGCTGTGCATGTCAGCCGCCGTCTCGTGGACTCACCTGCCTGTGTCGTGGCTGCCGACGACGATCTCAATCCCCAGGTCAGGCGTATGCTTGAGGCCAGCGGCCAGCAGATTCCCGAGTCGAAACCGATTCTGGAAATCAATACGGCACATCCGCTGGTCGGTCGCCTTGCGGCAGAGTCGGACGACGTCCGGTTCGGGGAGCTCTCGAATATCGTGCTGGACCACGCGTTGCTCGCCGAGGGCTCACAGCTCGAAAACCCGGCGGCGTACGTCCACCGCATGAACAAATTGCTACTCGATATCGAATCAGGAGTGAACAATGACTAACGTGGACGACAAGGATCTCCGCAGCAAGCTCAGTGAGGAGCAGTACCAGGTAACCCAATGCTCGGCGACGGAACGGCCGTTTACGGGCGAGTACGTGAATCACAAAGCAGACGGCACTTACCATTGTGTGTGCTGCGATGCGCCTTTGTTCAGCTCCGAGCATAAGTACGATTCGGGCTCAGGCTGGCCGAGTTTCTGGATACCGATGGCGGGTGACACGGTGCGCACCAAGTCAGATGAAACACACGGCATGGTGCGGGTAGAGGTTGTCTGTGCGGCCTGCGACGCGCACCTGGGTCATGTGTTTGAAGATGGCCCGCAACCAAGCGGTCTGCGATACTGCATCAACTCTGCTTCCCTGGACTTTGAGGACCAGCCCGAATGACCAAGATGAAGAGCATGCTGACGTTGACCGTGGCGGTTCTGACCGCCGCGTGCAGCCAGCACGAACAGGCATCGGAACCCCAGCAGGCTGCGATGAATGCAACACAGAATGAGGCGCAGGAGAGCGTCGCAACAGCTTGCCCACCGGCCGACGAGAACGGTGTCGTGAAGATTCAGGAAGGCCTGACGGGGAGAATCATTCGAACAGGTCATGGGCGCGCTGCTGTCAGCAAGGACTATGCTGACGTGCATACGACCCTGTGGCTCCACGACGAAGCTGCCGAAGGTGGGCGCGGCGCCCAGATATGGTCATCCGGTGGCGTGGATCCGTTCCAGTTTCAGCTGGATGCCGGCCAGGTGATTAAAGGCTGGGACCTGGGCGTGACTTGCATGCTCGTCGGTGAAAAGCGCGAACTGACAATCGCGCCCGAGCTCGGTTATGGTGACCGCGGCAAGCCACCGGTTCCGCCCAATGCGACGCTGTTGTTCGAGATCGAACTCATCAAGCTGACCACACCCGAATAGGCAGGACACTAGGGCGTCGTCGACTCCAGTTTTATTTCAATACGCCGATTGAGGCTGCGGCCGTAGCGCGTCGCGTTGTCGCCGACGGGGAATGACGAGCCAGCACCCGTCACGATCAGCCGTTGTGCGTCTATTCCACCGTCCTCGAGATGGGTCGCCACGGCCTGGGCACGTGCAAAGCTGAGGTGCCTGTTCCAGGCTTCGTTGCCCGTTGAGTCGGTGTGCCCGGTAATGGAAATCGTCGAATCGCGGCAAGCGTCCGCGAGCGCAATGATGCGATCCAGGACAGGGTAGGCCGCAGCCCGCATCTCTGTACCCGACTCGGCGAATCCCACCGATCCGGGCTTCAGTACGGCGAATTGCCGCTGGCACAGCGAGTTGGCGGACGTACTCTTATCTACTTCTGTGAGTTGAATGTCGACGGTAAAGCCCGGCGGCAAAATCCTGTGCAATGACTGCAACCGGGCGCTGGCCACAGGCTCGTCGTCCACGATGGCCCTGATACGCAGTCGGTCGTGGTTCAGGTAGGCGCTCGGCGATTCCATTGACGTGAGTGACGCCAGTAGCGCTACTGTTGCGTCGTCCCACCAGTCCGGAGCGACCCCGAGGGCGCGAAACTCGAACTGCACTGCCTGTTCCGCGAAGTTCTCAGCGGCGGCCTCGCGGAGGCGATTCTCATGGCGTTGTGACGACGTGTGCCCGGTGAGGTCGAGCGTGCCGCGAAAAGAGGTCACTTCGAACTCAGCTGGATCGGTTGCCGAATAGGCGGCCGGGTCTGGCTCCACATCGTCGCGCCCTGGCTGCATGGGAACAGACCAGATGGTCCCACCAAGCAGGAGTAAAATGGCCAGGATGTCGCGCGTATTGCGCACGAGGGTCAGGCGTGGACCGCCTGATCACGCAGCTCGCGTGCTTGTCCGATCCAGTCTTCCCGGTAGATCCGGGTACGGAAACCCTTCAAGCGCCTGGCGACGCGATCGATGTCGTATTCGCTCATGTCGGCGATCTGCTGGAAACTGACGATGCCCATCTCATTGAGCGTCTTCTCGATCGCCGGGCCGACACCCTTGATCATCTTCAGGTCGTCGCGGGGGCCGAAGGACCCGGTATCGTACTCGACCTCGTTAATGATCGCGGGGTCTGGTTCCGGGTCGAACTCCGGCGCGCCTGTTGATGCCGCGGCAGACTCAGATTCGAATACTCCCTCTGGCTCTGACTCGGCCTCAGATTCGAATGCTTCCTCTGACTCTGGCTCGGCCTCAGATTCGAATGCTTCCTCTGACTCTGGCTCGGCTTCAGATTCGAATTCCCCCTCTGGCTCTGACTCGGCCTCAGATTCGAATGCTTCCTCGGACTCCGCTGCAGGCTCAGATTCGTGTTCCTGATCGTCATCATCGGACCGTTGTTCGGACTCGTCGGTGTCTTCGTCATTTGAGGCGTCGAGGCCATCGGTCAATTCGTCGGGATCCGTCACGGGCTCAATACGTGTCGGGTTCTCTTCGCCGCCAGCCAGTGCGTCCTCGAGTTCGCGGATGCGCAAATTCGCCTGTTCGAGGTTCACTTCCAGGCGTTCAGCCTCCTCGTTGCGCACGCGGAAGCGTTCGATGAGCGGGGGCAGACGCTCCTGCCAATTGTCGAGTTCCTGCGTGAGTTTTTCGATGCGTGCGTCTTTTTCGCGCAGGATATCGTCGCTGGAGCTGCGTGCCGCCATGTCGGACTGGAGCTGGTCGCGCTCGCTGACGGCGACCTCGAGGTTGCTGCGGATGTCTTTTATTTCACGCTGCAACTCGTCACGGCGTCCATACGCTTCCTGCACCGCAACCGACAGTTCTTTCGCCCGGTTCTTGGCGTCGGTGTGGGAGGCCTGAAACTGGCTCACCTGTTCCATGAGCCCCTTGTTCTGATCGCCGAGCCGGTCACCTTCTCGACGCTGAGCGTCGATCTGCTCCTGCCAGCCCGCGCTGACAGCCGCTTTCTCCTGCTCGGCCCGGTTGCCGCGAAGAATCCATCCTGCGATCACACCAATAACTGCTGTGGCGGCCATCAGGGCGATGTGGATGACGCTTAGCTCGGGCATAGGCTGATAGAATCACTGTGAACTATATAAGATCATAATTTTACAGCAGTATTCACGAATCTATCCACCCCGGAATCTCAGATGAGCCAACATCCTGTTAGCGAGAGACTGTTTCTCGATGGACCGGCCGGCCGGCTCGAGGCCATCGTCGAGCGTCCGGGCGAGGGTGCGCTCGAGGGTTGTGCGGTCGTCTGCCACCCGCATCCTCAACACGGCGGCACCATGCACAACAAGGTGGCGCATACGCTGGCGCGCGCCTTTGTGCGTTCTGGATATGAGGTCCTGCGCTTCAATTTTCGTGGCACAGAGAAGAGCGAAGGTGAGTACGACGAGGGAATTGGTGAACTCGATGATGCGCTGGCGGCCATCGAGTGGATGCGTTCGCGGCATGCATCCTACCCGCTGTGGCTGGCCGGATTTTCCTTTGGCGCCGCTATTTCGATCAGGGCGGCGGTCGCAACGCATGTCGACGGACTCATCAGCATCGCGCCCGCGATCAGCCACTTCGCATCCGGTCTTGAGTCCCAGCCTCAGTGTCCCTGGCTGATCATCCAGGGCGATGAGGATGAGCTCGTGGATATCGAGGAGACGGTTGCATGGGTGGACTCACTGGAGCCCGGGCCCGAGTTGCTGGTCATACCGCAAGGCGAGCATTTCTTTCACGGGCGACTCGCCGAAGTTCGAACGGCAGTCATGGAATTCGTCGCCGAATAAAAAAGGCCGGGCGATGCCCGGCCTTTTGAGGTCTGTCGGACGTGCCGATCAAACCATGTCTTTGAGACCTTTCAGGGCAGAAACCTTGACAACTTTCGTTGCAGGTTTGGCCTTGAACATCATCTCTTCGCCCGTGAACGGGTTTACACCCTTGCGAGCCTTACGGGCCGGCTTCTTCACGACACGCATTTTCAGAAGACCGGGGATGGAGAACATGCCCGGGGCGCCACGACCGCCAAGGTTCTTCTTGATCTGGCCGTTCAGCGATTCGAAGACGGCTGCAATGTCTTTGCGAGTAAGACCGGTGTCGTCAACGATCTTCGCGTAAATTTCAGACTTGGTAGGTGGCTTTTTGGTGTTCGCTGCCATGAAAAACTAACTCCTAAAAAAAGACGAAACGAGCAAATGCCCGCTATGAAAGCGCAGCGACGATAACACTTTTTCCGAAGCTGCGTAAGCGCAAAAAGGCCTTTTTTTTAAGCTATTTTTGTTGTACCGTGACGCCACGAAAAACGGGCCCGAGAGGGCCCGTTTCGGTTTGTTCGTTAAGAACCGTTGGTTACGAGTCTGTGTAAAACTGTTGCTTGAATCGGACGTCGGACGTCTTGTCGGAACCCTCCGGTTTGACGCTGATATCGAATACCAGGGTCTCGCGATTCGCGACCGCAGTCTCACCGATGTAATAGATGGCGAGGATCTCTCCAGGTTCTTCGATCTTGCGCATGGTGACGCTCTTGAGTTGCCCGGTCAGGTTCACCGTCTTGACCGATACGTCGCCAGTGACCGGCAAATTGTCAGCTTTCCTGATAATGGACACGTTGAGCATTGCTCGGTTCTTGCTACGCACGATGTTGTAGGCTTTTGCGACTTCGGGCGTTAGCTGGTCAGTCGATTGTGCACTGAAGTGCACCACGTAGTCGCCGATATCGCTCGAGGTTGCCCCGGCCGGTTGTGCCTTGGGCACTGCCGCAGAATCGCCGGGTCCGCCGCAAGCGGCAATGAGCGCAAGCAACGAAAAAGAGATCACAGTTCTTGCGAATGTCATGAAACCACCCCCTCTTTTTTTATTCACTATAAACCATTCACGGTGCTATTTCAGATCGGTAGCGGCTTGAATCCGGCGATGACGATCGTGAGCGCGGTAATCAAAATGATCGCGGCGAGCGGTGACAGGTCGAGACCGCCGAGCGGCGGGATGAAGCGGCGGAACGGCCGGAGCACCCGATCCGTCAGCGAATGGATGAGGGCCGTTGCGGGATTATAGGTGCCGGGTGAAATCCAGCTAAGGATGACGCGTATGACGATCGCGAACACGAACAGGCGCAATGTCAGCAGCACGAGATCAACAACAGCAGTCACAGCGATATCCAGGAAGCCGGCTCGTTGCCCGTAAATAAGCAATATCAGCAGTATCAGCAGGTACTGGATGATGTAAGCCACGAGAACAGTCGCAGTGTCGACGCGGCCAAAAGGCGGAATGACGCGGCGCAAGGGCACCACGACAGGTGACGTGATTTTCATGATTCCTTGTGCGATCGGATTCCGAAAATCGGCTCCCACCCAGGGCAGTACCAGGCGCAGCAGCAAAACGAATAAATAGAGCTGGGCCACGGTGTTGAGGATAAAAACGAGGGCAGCGGTAATGTTGCTCGGCATGTTTAGTGTCCTGTTTGTCCGGTTCGCTGACTCTCAGAAAGTCTGCAAGGCGTTAGTGCAAGGCGCAGCCCGCTAATCCTGCACTCCTGCGCCTTGCAGGACAAGCTGCCAATAGCGCTGAGAGTCACCGAACCGGACAAACAGGACACTAGTCCTTTCCTGCTTCGTGAGCCTGATTTGCAAGGTCGATCGCACGGTCGCGCGCGGCAACCACCGCGGCACTAAAGACCTCACGGAAATCCGTACTGTCGAGATGGTCGAACGCGGCGGCGGTCGTGCCGCCCGGAGATCGCACCCGGGCGATCAGCGAGTCCATCGTCTCCCCGGATTGCTCGGCCATTTCGCCGGCACCACGTGCTGTCTCAAGTACCAGCGAGAGCGCGTCCTCGTAACTCAGGCCGAGATCGACCGCGACTTTAACAAGCATATCGACGAGCAGGTAGAAGTAAGCAGGGCCGGTGCCCGAGACTGCCGTCACGGTATCGATGTCATCTTCGCTGGCGACCCTGACGACGGGGCCTGTCGTCGAAATAATATTCGTCGCGGCGCGCCTCTGGTACTTGCTTGTATGCTCATTGGCGAAGAGCCCGGAAATGCCGAGCCGCAGCAATGCCGGCTGGTTCGGCATGACCCGAACCACGGGCAGCTCGCCGCCAAGCCAGTTTTCGATGTCGCCGCTGCGTACACCTGCGGCAATCGAAATAACAAGCGGTCTGGTCTGTTGCACGATTGGCGCCAGCGGTTTGCAAACGTCGCACAGTATTTGCGGTTTGACCGCCAGGACGATGCATTCCGCTTCGCGAACGGCATCCTCATTTGCCTCGAGAACGACCGCGCCGGGCAGTTCCTTCACGAGCGTCTCGCGATGTTCTGCGAGTGGCTCCGATATAACAACGTGGCGCGGTTCGTAGCCGGCCGAAAGCATGCCGCCCGCGAGTGCGCGAGTCATATTGCCGCCGCCAACGTATGCCACTTTTCCGTAATCCATGTGTTCCTACCTTTCAGTTCCGTGCGCCGAACAACGCCGTGCCGATTCGCACAATCGTAGCGCATTCGAAAATGGCGGCGCGATAGTCTGCAGTCATTCCCATCGACAGGGTATCCATCTCGATACCCGATTGCGTAATCTGATTTCTCAGTTCGCGAAGCGTGGCGAATGGTTTGCGCTGCTCCTCGAAGTCGTCACGAATGGCCGGCAGGCACATCAAGCCCCGCAATCGGAGGCCGCTCAATTCGGCGCAGGCCGCCGCGAGTTCCGGAACGGCGGCTGGCAAGACGCCCGACTTCGAGTCTTCGTCGTCGACGTTGACCTGCAGGCAGACGTTCAGCGGAGGCAGCTTGTCCGGGCGCTGTTCGGAAAGGCGCCGGGCCGTCTTGAGTTTGTCGATTGTGTGCACCCAGTCAAAGTATTCGGCGACCACGCGTGTTTTATTGCTCTGCAGGTGCCCGATGAAGTGCCAGGTCAGGTCGAGATCGGCCAGGGTCTCGATCTTCTCGACACCTTCCTGGACGAAGTTTTCGCCGAAATCACATTGCCCGCCGGCATGTGCCTCGCGGATCTTCTCCAGGGGCTGTTTTTTGCTTACGGCGAGCAATCGGACGCCGGCCGGGTCGCGGCCGGCCTCAATTGCCGCAGAGTGCAGCAAATCGCTGACTATCCTTAAGTTTTCCGTGACTCCAATCACGTTTTAGTCCGTTTGCTTCGCTATACTAGGCTCTTATCTGCGCCGGGTTATGGTAAGTCCGGGGCTCATCCAAGAGGGAGAAATATGGCCGTCGACGTTGCCCAGTTATTGTCGTTCACGGTGAAGAACAACGCTTCTGACCTGCACTTGTCCGGTGGGGTGCCGCCTATGATTCGCGTTGATGGCGACATCAAGCGCGTCAACATGCCCGCGCTGACCCACAAAGACGTCAATAGCATGGTGTACGACATCATGAATGACAAGCAGCGCAAGGACTATGAAGAGTTCCTCGAGACCGACTTCTCCTTCGAGATTCCCAAGCTGGCACGTTTTCGTGTCAATGCGTTCAACCAGAATCGCGGATCGGCTGCTGTTTTTCGTACCATTCCCTCGGAAATCCTGACACTGGACGATCTGGGCGCCCCGTCCATTTTCAAGGACCTGGCGATGCATCCAAGGGGTATCGTGCTGGTGACCGGACCGACGGGCTCGGGTAAGAGTACGACCCTGGCGGCCATGGTCGATTACATTAACGAGAACAAGCCCGATCACATCCTGACCATTGAGGATCCGATCGAATTCGTGCACGAGTCCAAGAAGTCGCTGGTTAACCAGCGAGAGGTTCACCGTGACACGCTCGGGTTTAACGAAGCCCTGCGATCAGCGCTGCGCGAAGACCCCGACATCATCCTGGTTGGCGAGCTGCGTGACCTCGAGACGATTCGTCTCGCGCTGACTGCGGCCGAGACCGGTCACCTGGTGTTTGGCACACTACATACGAGTTCTGCCTCGAAGACCATCGACCGTATCGTCGATGTGTTCCCTGCTGCCGAAAAAGAGATGGTGCGCGCGATGCTGTCGGAGTCACTCCGAGCGGTCATTTCGCAAACGCTGCTGAAAAGAATCGGCGGCGGTCGTATCGCGGCACATGAGATCATGGTCGGTACTCCCGCCATTCGTAACCTGATTCGAGAGGGCAAGATCGCCCAGATGTACTCGGCGATCCAGACGGGCCAGGGATCCGGCATGCAGACGCTCGACCAGAACCTGGCGGAGCTGATGACCAAGGGGCTGATCAACAAGGAAGAGGCACGCTTCAGAGCCGTCAACAAGGAAAATTTCTAAAAGGCGGCGCGTGCGCGGCCTGATGGGAGATTGAAGAGATGGAACGCGAACAAGCGGTACGACTAACACAGAACCTGCTGCGCAAGATGGTTGAACGCGAAGGATCGGACTTGTTCCTGACCTCTGGCTTTCCGCCCGCGATCAAGGTCGACGGGACGATCCACAAGGCTACGGATACCCCGTTGTCGCCCGACCAGGCGGCAATGATGGTGCGTTCGATCATGAACGACAAACAGATCAAGGAATTCGACGCAACCAAGGAATGTAATTTCGCGATCGCCCCGCAAGGCATTGGTCGTTTCCGTGTCAGCGCCTTCATCCAGCAGGGCATGGTTGGTGCCGTACTGCGTACGATCACGACCGAGATCCCGACGCTCGAAGATCTGGACTTGCCGCCTATCCTCAAAGACGTTGTTATGAACAAGCGCGGTTTGTGCATCATCGTCGGCGGCACGGGTTCCGGTAAGTCGACAACGCTTGCAGCGATGATTGGTCATCGCAACGAAAACTCACGCGGCCACATCGTCTCGATCGAGGACCCCGTGGAATACGTTCATCCCCACAAGGGCTGCGTTATCACCCAACGCGAAGTAGGTGTGGATACAGAAACCTGGCACGCAGCGCTCAAGAACACGTTGCGCCAGGCACCGGACGTTATCCTGATCGGTGAGATTCGTGACAAGGAAACCATGGAATACGGTATCCAGTTTGCCGAGACGGGTCACTTGTGCCTCGCAACGCTGCACGCCAACAGCGCAAACCAGGCGCTGGACAGAATCATCAACTTCTTCCCGGACGAGAGACGAGCACAGCTGTTGATGGACCTGTCACTTAACACGAAGGCCTTTGTCTCGCAGCGATTGATTCCGCGTGAAGGTGGAATCGGCCGCATCGCCGCTATGGAAATCCTGCTCAATACGCCGTTGATCGCCGACCTCATCTTTAAAGGCGAAGTGGGACAGATCAAGGAGATCATGGCCAAGTCGACGCGCCTTGGAATGCAGACTTTCGATCAGTCGCTGTTTGCGTTGTACGAGGAAGGTGCGATCACTTACGAAGAAGCCATGCGCAACGCAGACTCCAAGAACGAGCTGCGCCTGCGCATCAAACTCGAGAGTAAGCGCGATTCTGCGATCGCCGATCAGCAGTCCGAGAGCCTGCAGATCCTGGAAGAGGACACGGCTCAGACATTCTGAGCACAAGGGACTACGCGTAGATGAACGTCAAACCACTATTCAAACTGATGGTTGAGAAGAAAGCTTCTGACCTCTTCTTCGCACCGTTTGCACCTGCCAAGATCAAGATCGAAGGCAAGATTATGCCGGTGAACAAGCTTGAGATGACGCCGAAGATGGTCAAGCAGGCGGCGCTCGAGCTCATGAACGAAGAGCAGATGGAGTACTTCACGCGCGAACTCGAAATCGACTTTGCGTTGTCCGAGGAAGGCCTGGGCCGTTTTCGTGTGAATGTGTTCCACCAGCGCGGCAACGTCGCAATGGTATTGCGTTACATCACGAATGACCTGCCGACGCTTGACGAGCTCGGTATGCCCGAGCAACTGAAAGAACTTGTCATGTTGCGTCGTGGCCTGATTCTCATGGTGGGCGCGACCGGTGCCGGTAAGTCCACGACGCTCGCTGCGATGGTGAATCACCGCAATGAAAAGACGTCGTCGCACATCCTTACGATTGAAGACCCGATCGAATTCCTGCATCCCAACAAGCAGTCAATTATCAACCAACGCGAAGTTGGGCTGGATACGAAATCCTACGCTCGCGCTCTCAGAAGCGCCGTGCGTGCCGCACCTGACGTTATCCTGATTGGTGAGATTCGCGACACCGAGTCGATGCGCGCCGCGCTCGACATGGCGGGTACGGGACACCTGGTTCTCGCGACCGTCCACTCAAATAACTCAGCCGAGACCCTGGACCGGATCATTAACCTGTTCCCCCAGGAGCAGCACGCGCAGGTCTTCATGGACCTGGCTCATTATCTGCGCGCTATCCTCTCGCAGCGACTCGTGCGTGCGCGCAACGGCAAGCGCGTGGCGGCCGTCGAACTCATGCTCAACACGCCACACATCAAGGACCTGATCCTGAAGGGCGATATCTCCACCGTGAAGGAAGCCCACAAGGAATCGGGCGAAGCGGGCATGCAGAACTTCGATGATGCATTGCTGCAGCTCTACAAGGACGGCACGATTACGCTGGAAGAGGCGATGTCGCACGCCGATTCCCGTTCGAATCTCGAAGCCAAGGTCAATTTCGGCGGATAGTCACCCCCGCATGGGCTGCGTACAATCCAGCCCATGATCACGGCACTCCTGATGACCACTGAGCATGCCCCCTACTACGCCTGAGGCAGTATTGTGGGAGGTGTTCGGCTACCGCGAGTTTCGTGGGCAGCAACGGGCGATCATCGAGACGGTACTGCAGGGCCGTGACTCGCTGGTCATCATGCCAACCGGCGGTGGCAAGTCACTTTGTTACCAGATACCGGCGCTCTTGCGCGCAGGCACAGGGCTCGTGATTTCGCCGTTGATCGCCTTGATGCAGGACCAGGTGGCAGCATTGCGCGAAGTCGGTATCGACGCTGGCTTCCTCAATTCGAGCCAGTCCCCCGAAGAACAGCACGAGGTCAGGAACCGCCTGCTAAACGGCAGCATGCAGTTGCTCTACGTTGCGCCCGAAGGCCTGAATGCAGAGCGCACGCGGTCGTTGCTGAGTGGTGTGACGCTGTCGGTGATTGCGATCGACGAGGCACATTGCGTGTCGCAGTGGGGCCACGATTTTCGCCAGGACTACCTTGCACTTGGGGTTCTGGGGTCGATGTTCCCAGGAGTGCCGCGCCTTGCGCTGACGGCCACCGCCACGCAGAGAACACGCGAGGAAATCGTCTCGCGGCTGGAACTGAACGATCCGGAAATCTCGATCGCGCCGTTTGACCGTTCGAACATTCGCTACCTCGTGAGGCCGAAACTCGATCCTCGCCATCAGCTGCACGCGTTCCTGCAGCCGCATCGTGGTGAAGCGGGCATTGTCTATTGCATGTCGCGCAAGAAGACCGAGGCCACCGCGGCATGGCTCTGTGAGCAGGGCTTCAATGCAGTGCCGTATCATGCCGGGCTCGATGCCGACGTCCGCCGCGAAAACCAGCGCCGTTTTCAGGCTGAGGACGGCGTAGTGATTGTTGCAACCATTGCCTTCGGCATGGGCATCGACAAGCCGGATGTACGTTTTGTTGCACACCTGGACCTGCCGAAGAGCATGGAGGCGTATTACCAGGAGACGGGCCGGGCTGGGCGCGATGGGGAGCACGCGGAAGCGTGGATGGTGTATGGCCTGCAGGATGTCGTGCGACTGCGCCAGATGCTCGATCAATCGGATGCCGACGAGGAGCACAAGCGCTTCGAACGGCTCAAACTCGATGCGCTATTAGGCTGGTGCGAGGCAACAGGATGTCGCCGCCGGCCGTTGCTGGAGTATTTTGGCGATGAGCTGCAGCACGATTGCGGGAATTGCGATGGTTGCCTGGCGCCGGTATCCACCTGGGACGGTCTCGAAGCGGCGCAAAAGCTGTTGTCGGCCGTCTATCGCACGGGCCAGCGATTCGGCGCAGCTCACATCGTCGACGTCCTGCTGGGCAAGCTCACTGACAAGGTGCAGCAGCATGGTCACGACCAGCTGAGCGTATTCGGCATCGGCAACGACCTTGCTGCGCAGACCTGGCGCTCGGTCGTTCGACAGCTGATCGTCATGGGATATCTGCGTGCAGACGCAGAGCGGTACGGAGGGCTGGTACTGACCGCGTCCAGCCGCGAGCTACTGCGTGGCGACACACAGGTACGATTCCGCGAGGAACTCAAGCGCAAGGAGAAGTTGCGAGCGGCTGTACCTCAAGCGGCGGACATCAGCGAAGAGGACTCCGAACTATGGGAGGCGCTGCGGACCTGCCGGCGAACGCTGGCTGACGAGCATGAGGTTCCGCCGTACGTGATTTTCCATGATCGAACGCTGAGAGAGATGCTCCAGTGGCGGCCAGGCAATGCGTCCGAACTGCTGAGCATCAACGGCGTTGGGCAAACCAAGCTTGATCGCTACGGCCAGTATTTTCTTGAGGTTCTGAAGGAATACCCGCCAACGGCAAGCCAGAGCTGAATCATATGGGCAGAAGCGCCTATATTTGAATCGCGAGGCCGGTTAGTCTAAAAAGAACTCCTTCAATTGGAGCGTCGTGGCGCTGGCGGCCGCGTCATCGACTGAATCACCATAAACGCGCTACCAGGCGACAGTCGCCGCGTCGAATACAGGTCCATCGACGCAGACGCGTTTCATTGCCTCACCTTCGGCTGTAATGATCTTCACGGCACACCCGGCGCAACCGCCGACGGCACAGGCCATGAATTCCTCCAGTGACACCTGGCAGGGCAACCCGTAACGTGCTGCGAGCTCCGCCACAGCCTTGAGCATTGGCGTGGGACCACATGCGAACACTTCCACTTTCGCGAGTTCATCTGCGCTCAGCGACGCGAGCCACTGGTCTGCGAGGTCGGTCACATAACCGCGGTGGCAGCCTTCATAACCCTGCAGGCTCGTCAGTCGGGTGGGCACGTTCCAGCTCTCGAGCAGTGGCATTGTGCTCGATACCGCGTCGTCGACGCCAATGACCGGGATGGACGATTTCTGCAGCTCAAAGGGGAAGGGTATCTCGGAGCCCAGGATCGCGAGCGGCTTCCATTCGCCTTCATCCTGTCGTAGCCAATCGGCGATACAGACCATGGGCGGAATGCCGACGCCGCCGCCTATCAGCAGCGTATTGGGGCGAGTAGTGGACATCCGGAAAGGCCGGCCGATCGGACCGAGCACGTTGACAACATCACCCGGTTTCTTCGTCGCCAGCAGACGCAGTCCTTCACCAACGATCTTGTAGAGAATCTCGATCCAGCCGTCGCCCGTACGCATGATCGACAGGGGACGGCGCATCGGCAGGGAGGGATCGCAGGTGATGTGCACGAAACTGCCAGGCGCTGCCGCCGCGGCGCACTTCGGTGCACGAATACGCATGATGAATTGTTCGCCCGGGAACGCATCGGAAGACAGGATTTCCCCGTCTTCTACAAAAATCGTGCCGCGGTTTTGCTGGGCTTTCTCCTGCGCTGCTGTCAGTGCCATGGTCCTAGCGCGCAGCCATCGTCTTGCCAACGCGATCGAGCACCGCCATGCGCACGGCGACACCGTTGGTGACCTGCTGGGTAATCACAGACTGTGGTCCGTCAGCGAGCGATCCTTCGATCTCGATGCCGCGATTCATTGGCCCAGGATGCATGACGATGGCATCAGGTTTGGCCAGCTTCATGCTTTCGTGACTAATGCCGTAATTCGCGAAGTACTCATCGATTCCGGGAATGCCATCGAGGTTGCCGATACGTTCCCTCTGGATACGCAGGGCCATCACGACATCGGCGTCAGCGATGCCTTCGGCGAGGTTGTCGACGATGCGCGCCCCTGGGACCTTGTCCTCATCGGGCGCGAGCACGGGCGGTGAGATCAGGCGAAGTTCACCGACCCCGAGTGTGGTGAGCGCATGGGTTGCGGACATCGCGACGCGCGAGTGGCGAATGTCGCCGACGATGGCAACGGCGAGGTCCTCGAAAGCGCCCTTGTGCTGGCGTATCGTCAGGACGTCGAGCAAACCCTGCGTCGGGTGCGAACGGTTCGACTCGCCGGCATTGAGAATGCTGACGTGTGGCAGAACATGTCGCGCGATGTAGGCCGGCACGCCGGCGCTGGCATCGCGTACAACCATGACATCGACCTGCATGGCCTCGAGCGTGTAAATCGTGTCGAGAATGCTCTCACCCTTCTTGCGCGATGACGTGTTGACGTCGAGATTGAGAACATCGGCGCCGAGCCGCTTGCCCGCGAGGTCGAACGATGCTCGCGTGCGCGTGCTCGGCTCGAAGAACAGGTTCGCGACGGTTCGGCCCACGAGTGACTGGCCACGCGCCGGAAGATCGCCTGGCGCGGTCAGGTAGTTCTCGGCGTCGTCGAGAATGTCGGTGAGTAATGCCGTGTCGAGACCCTTCAGGGTCAGGAGGTGGCGCAGATTGCCGTTTGCGTCAAGCTGCAGCGCAGCCTCGTCGTCAAACGTCTCGTGGGGGTCGACAGCGTTCATCGGCGCTGGATTCTACTCGCTTGAAAGATATCTTTCAGCGATAAATACTGCCGCCGCACTGTCGATCATTTCTTTCGAGATACGGCCGCGCGTACCAGCAGCTCGAGCGTCCTTGAGCACGCGCTCGGCTTCGACCGAGGTGTAGCGCTCGTCGACAGCTTCCACGGGCAGTCCGTGCGCCTCGAGATCAACGATGAATGCTTCAACATGGTGCTGCATGTCGCTGGGTGAGCCATCAGCGTGTGTCGGCATACCGACGACGAGATTCGTCGGGCGCCACTCTTTAATCAAGGCGGCAATTTTCTCGTGATCCACGCCCGTCTCGCGGTTACTCACGACGCCGATTGGGCTTGCCGAGCCCGTCACATCCTGCCCGACGGCGACACCAATACGCCGCAGTCCGTAATCAAAAGCGAGAATCGTACGGGCCTGGGACAAGTCAGGCGTGTCCGGCATCCGGTGACATGCAGGCAATATCAATGCCCAGCGTCCTTGCGGCCGAGTCCCAGCGATCCTTGAACGGTGTGTCGAAAACAATCTCCGGAGTTGCCGGGACGCTCAGCCAGGAGTTGGCCAGCATTTCGTCTTCGAGTTGCCCGGCCTCCCAGCCGGCATAGCCGAGTGCGATGAGTGACTGCTTGGGACCTTCCCCGGTTGCCATCGCATCGATAATGTCACGCGACAGCGTCAGGCGAATGTCGTCGGATACCGCGAGCGTGTTTTCATAGCTTTGCTCCGGACCGTGCAGGACGAAGCCGCGTTCCGTTCCAACCGGTCCGCCGGATAACACGGGGCAAAGAGCCGCGCCAGGATCGGGGTCGTCGACGGACAATTGTTCAAACAGGCCGCCGAGATTGAGCGTGGTGGGCCGATTGATGATGATGCCGAGTGCGCCTTCGTCATTATGTTCACAGATGAGGGTCACCGTTGTGCTGAAGTTCGGATCCAGCATGCCGGGCATTGCGATAAGTAACTGATTTATTAGTGAACCGTCCGATTGCATACGGACAGTATCTGCCCATCAGTCCCCCTGTACAAGTTGCTCCGTGAACAGGAACTTGTACTCGAACGCCACCGTGTCGTATTCGTCGGCCATCGGTGCCGGGAACTCGTCAAAGGGAGATGCGCGCTGGATAATATCGACGGATGCGAGATCCAGGATCGGGGACCCACTGGTCCTGCTGACCGTTGCGTCGATCAATTCGCCGGTCTCGTTGATCCTGACGAGCAGGGTCGGGCTGCCTGTCAGGTTGTCGAGCGGGCCCAGTTCCGGAAGGTAGGCGGCACCAACCGCCTCGATACGACGTTTCCAGGCGTCGAGGTAGGCGGCGGCAACGGACTCGCGCGTGTCGGCCGCGATGATGAGTTGTTGCGGGTCATCGTCAGTGAGCAGGAAGCTCGCCTGGTCTTCCTGCGGTAGCGGCAGTGTGACTTCGTTGCCAGCTTCCATGGCAATCGCAACACTGTTCTGTGCCTCCGGCTCCGTGCGTGGGTCGACAGGAATCTGCCGGTCGCTGGCGCTCTCCGAGGTGAGCACTTCGTCGGCCGATCGGTCATGGGCCTGCGCGTCGTCGAGCGCTGTGCCGTCCTCGACACCCTGGTTGTCGACCGGCATGGCGCTTTGCAGGGGGGCCGATGGTCGAATCTGGTCGGTGATGTTGCCGCCACCTTCCTGGCTGGCCTGGGCGAGGTAGGTCGCCTCATCGGGGCGATCGATCTCCTGGTCAGGCGCCGCGACGATCGTGACTTCCAGCGATATGGCGTCGGCAAACTGGTCGGTAAGTGCCGCGTTGAACGTGACACCGATAATCAGTATCCCGTGCACCAGCGCGGCCAGGAACAGCATGGCCGGCAGGCGATCGGGCACGATCGGCGCCATGAGCCGGAGCTCATCAAGGGGGTCAACGCTAACAGCAGGATTGGCCATATGCGGCCGAATACTCCGCCATTTTGTCTACATAAACAAGGAGCTAGGTCTTGTTTTCAATCGCATCGAACATCAGGCCTGCGATGTTCAGGTTGAACTGCTTGTCGAGTTCGCGAATGCCCGTCGGGCTGGTGACATTGACCTCGGTAAGGAAGTCACCGATTACGTCGATGCCGGCAAACAATACGCCGGCCTCGCGAAGCGCCGGGCCGACCTGTTCGCAGATCTCAAAGTCACGTGCCGACATTTCCTGCCCTTTGGCCACCGCGCCGGCCACCATGTTGCCGCGATTGTCGTCGCCCGTCGGTATACGGGCCAGTGCATACGGCACGGGCTCGCCTTCGATGAGGAGAATGCGCTTGTCCCCGGCCGTGATCTCGGGGATGTACACCTGGGCCATCGCGAAATTCCTGCCGTAGTCGGTCAGCGTCTCGAAGATGACATTGGCGTTCTTGTCGCCCTTGTTCACGACGAAGATGGACCGGCCGCCCATACCGTCGAGCGGTTTGGCGACGACGCGATCGTGTGCCGCGAGGAAAGCCTTCATTTCGTCCATCGAACGAGTAATCAGCGTCGTTGGCGTGCACTGCGGGAACCACGCGGTATACGCCTTCTCATTCATGTCGCGCAGCGCCTGGGGCGCGTTGACGATCAATGCACCGTCTTCCTGTGCCCGATCGAGAATATAGGTCGTGTAAACATATTCCATGTCGAACGGCGGATCCTTGCGCATCAGGATCGCGTCCAGATCGCCGAGTTCCACCTCCTGACGGTCGCCAAACTCGTACCAGGCGTCATTGTCGTCACGAACATGCAAAAGTGTGGACTGTCCCAGCGCCTTGCCGGACAGCAACCTGACATCCTTCTGCTCGAAATAGTGAATTTCGGCATTGCGGCGTTCTGCTTCCAGCAGCATGGCAAGCGATGAGTCCTTGTAGGGGGTAATCGAGTCGATCGGGTCCATCACGACGCCGATTTTCAAGGATTTTTCTGCCATCTCTCGCCGATATTCCGTGGTTCTTGAGCGGGGCGGCCTACTATACAGCGAAATCGCGCGTAAGCGCCCGAATTCTCGTGATTTTGCGTAACGCGGCGCGCGTCGTAGCGGGAGTTATGTCAATATGGTAAAAGTCGGTTTTCAACGTGGGGAAATTCGGTGTCAAGTAACGCGTCCAGGTCCTTAAGTGGGCTCAAGATTCTTGTAATAGACGACAGCAAAACCATTCGCCGAACCGCCGAAACCCTGCTCTCCAAGGAGGGGTGCCAGGTGTTCACGGCCATCGACGGCTTCGATGCGCTTTCAAAGATCGCTGATCACCAGCCTGACCTGATCTTTGTGGACATCATGATGCCGCGCCTGGATGGCTACGAAACCTGTTCGCTGATCAAGCACAACAAGACGTTCAAAGAGACCCCTGTCATCATGCTGTCGTCAAAGGACGGACTGTTCGATCGCGCTCGCGGTCGCATCGTCGGGTCCGAACAATACCTCACCAAGCCGTTTACCAAGGACGAACTGCTTGGTGCGATATCCAACCAGATCAACTAAGGAAAGACCTAGATGGCAGTTGTTCTCATCATTGATGATTCACCCACCGAGCTGCACCTTTTTCAGAGCATGCTCGAGAAGGCTGGGTTCGACACGCTTGTCGCAGACAGCGGCGAAGAAGGAATCCGGCAGGCCGTAACCCGGCGCCCCGATTGCATTCTCATGGATGTGGTGATGCCGGGCATGAACGGGTTCCAGGCGACGCGCAAGCTGACCAAGGATCCTGCCACGGAGTCGATTCCCGTCATCATGATCACGACCAAGGACCAGGAGACCGACAAAATCTGGGGCATGCGTCAGGGGGCAGTCGAATACCTCGTGAAGCCGGTCGCTGGCAAGGAGCTGGTCGCGAAGATTAACTCGGTGATGGCTGCCTGAAGTGGCTGGAGCCGACCTTGCAGCGCTGGTAGAGCAGCCGTTTGAGTTGCTGCAGGAAATCGAGCGGCGCAGCCGCGCGGTGCACGCGGGCCAGGGCGCCGGGGCCGCGCCCGCGGAGTGGGTGGGCGTCGGCTTTCGCATCGGTGAAGAGCAGTTCGTGGCGAGCCGCGAGCAGGTGCGTGAGGTACTGATGTTGCCTGATGCCATGACGCGTGTGCCTGGTGCGAATCGCTGGTTGTTGGGCATCGCCAATCTGCGCGGCCACCTGTTACCGTTGGTCGACGTCAAGTTACTGCTTGGCAGCGGCAGGACGACGCTGCGTCGAACGACGCGAGTCATTTCAATCAATCATCGTGAAGTGCCTGCTGGCCTCGTCGTCGACGAAGTGCTCGGCTTCCGGCGTTTCATGGATCATGAATTCTCAAGCGAGGCAGCCGAGACAATCGTGCGCTGCGATCGCTTCCTGGGCGGGACGTATCAGCGGGGCGACGAGTCCTGGCCCGTTTTCAATTTGTTCGACCTGGTCGAAAGCAACATGTTTCTGCAGGCAGCTGCGGACTAGAAGGTCTGAAGAACTATGGCCAAAAAAACTGACAACGCATCCACCTTCAAAATTGTCGTGGGCCTGGCAGCGCTCCTGTTGATCGCTGCGGCCGCGCTGGTCTATCTGCAAGCGACCGGCGGCGGTAACTCCGGTGCCCCTGAACTTGCTGCATTGTCACAAGCGATACCCTCACAGGCGTCGCGCGCGCTCGATGGCGAAGAGGGTGCCTTCGACCAGCTCGACGCAAGCGTAAGAAAGATTGCGTCCCTGCGACGCGGCGTTGCCCTGGGCCGTTCTACCGATTGGCAACAGCTTGAATCTCAGGCATCGGCGATACTTGCGAAGCGCTCGGAGATCGAGGCAATGCATGCATCGGCATCCAGCCTCGCGGCCGAGGCGACCGCGGTTCTCGAGGGCTCCAACGAACTGCTCGATCTCTCCGGTGCCACGGCCATTATCCAGGAATTCCAGCAACGCGCGGACCGCGTTCGCCAGACCGCGGCGACCTTGCCGTCGGCCGGTGAAAGCGCAGCCAACGAGGTTGCCGAGCATGTCGCATTCCTGCGCAATGTTGTCGATGGCCTTGGCGGCGAGGCAACCGACCTCGACATCAGGCCGCTTAACGCGGAGGGCCGTGAAGCGGCCCTGGTGCCGTTATTGAGCAGTATTGCGACACTCGAAGAACAGTCGGCCGCCCTGGGCGCGAATATTGGACAGATTGCAACGCTCGGCGCGACGCAGGCGCAGCTCTCGGCGAGTTCCGACAAGCTCCTGGGTTCCGCATTTGGCGCCTCCGGTGGCGGTGGCATCCTGCCGGCGGCGCTGAATATTCCGTGGATACCTATTGGCCTGGTCGTTCTCGCTATAGCGTTGCTGCTCGGGTTGCAGGTGCTGCACAACAAGAGCGCAATCTTCGAGCGCGCAGCGCGTGAACAGGCCGACCAGAATGAGCGCAACCAGCAGGCAATTCTCAGGCTGCTCGACGAAATGGGCAGTCTTGCCGACGGAGACCTCACGGTCGAAGCGACCGTGACAGAAGATATTACGGGCACCATCGCCGACTCGTTCAATTTCGCGATCGAAGAGTTGCGCAAGCTCGTGGCGACCGTGAATGACACGGCGCTGCTGGTTGATACCGCGACCAAGCAAACCGAAAACACGGCCAGCCATCTCGCTCGCGCCGCCGACAACCAGGCCAAGGAAATCAATGCGGCCACCGAGTCGATTGTTTCGATGGCTGCGTCAATCGAAGAGGTATCCGGAAACGCCGAACGGTCGTCGGACGTTGCACGGCATTCGGTTGAGGTTGCGCACAAGGGCGGCGAAGCGGTGCGTCGCACGATCGATGGTATGAATGCGATTCGTGAAACCATCCAGGAGACGTCGAAACGCATCAAGCGACTTGGCGAAAGCTCACAAGAGATCGGCAACATCGTTGAGTTGATCAACGACATTGCCGAGCAAACCAACATTCTCGCGCTTAACGCGTCTATCCAGGCCTCGATGGCCGGTGAGGCCGGGCGCGGCTTCGCTGTAGTTGCTGACGAAGTACAGCGACTCGCCGAGCGCTCGACCAATGCGACCAAGCAGATCGAAGTCCTTGTCCGCACGATTCAGGCAGACACGAACGAGGCGGTTGTCTCGATGGAACGCAGCACGACTGATGTGGTCGGTGGTGCGCTGCTTGCCGAGAACGCCGGCGCGGCTCTCGATGAAATTGAGCAGGTGTCAAACCAGATCGCGAGCCTGGTACAAAACATTTCAAGCTCGGCCAGGCAACAGGCAGGCTCGGCCGCCGACGTTACGCGGCGCACGACGCGCCTGCGCGAAATCGGTGATCAGACAGGCAAAGCGACCTCGGCGACAGCGGCGTCGATCTCGAAACTGTCGGAGCTCGCGACGCAGCTCAGGAAGACGGTGGAAGGTTTCGCGCTGCCGCAGGACATGATGCAGACGAGTGCGCTGACACGCACACCCTCGCAAGCGCCGCCGCCCCCGGCTGCGCCGGCGAAGCCCCAGGTGAAAGCGGGATAAGGCCTTTCAGGTTGATATCGCGAGCGAGACGGACGACCAGATGAGTGGCGACACGGGAATTCATGAGCATATGATCGGCGACGAGACCGGCCAGGGTGCTGTCAGCGCGCTTGCGATCATCAGTACCGAGCTCATGGAGACAATTCGCAATGCGCACCTTGCGCTGGAGGATTGTGTCGACGGTCGTGGCGGGACGGCTGCCCTGACGCGTGCCGGTGAGCTGTTGCACCAGGCGGTTGGCGCACTGCGCATGGCGGAGACCTACGGTGCGGCGTTGCTCGTTGAGGAGATGGAGCTGACCTGCAGCTTCCTCTCGGCGCTACGCTCCGGCAAGGGCCGCGAGGATGGACTGGATGCACTGACGCGTTCCATGGTGCAGCTGCCCATCTACATCGAACGCCTGCTCGGCGGTGGCCGCGATATCGCGCTCGTGTTATTGCCGATGCTCAATGACCTGCGTGCCGCCCGCGGTGAACCGCTGTTGTCCGAGGGCACGCTGCTACTGCTGAACTTGTCTCCGACGCGGTCCGAAGACAGGGCCAGTGCACGCGAGGGCACCGGCGAGGACCCGGTTGTAGTCGCCCAGCGGCTGCGTCCGAAATTCCAGCTGGCGCTACTGGGCTGGATCAAGGGTGGTGAAAGCCAGCGCCACATAGAGACGCTGACCAAGGTCGCGGCAGCGATGGAGAACTCGGCGACGCGCGACGATATGTACCAGTTGTGGTGGGTCGTTGGCGGCGTGCTCGAGTCGCTGCAAAATGGCGGCCTGGAGACGTCTGTGGCCCTGAAGCGACTGCTCGGCCAGGCCGATCGCCAACTCAAGTACGTGATCGATGAGGGAATGCTCGCCTACGACCGTCATCCGATCGACGATCTCCTGAATAACCTTCTTTACTACGTGGCACGCTCATCCAACCCGGGCACCCGCATCAGCGAAATTCGTGCGGCCTTCAACCTGGCCGAATTGCTGCCGGGTGATGAGCAGGTGGAGAGCGCGCGCGAAGCGTTGTCCGCGCCAAGCGCCAAGCTCATGGAGACGGTGGGGTCCGCGATTCGCGAGGACCTCAGCCGCGTCAAGGACGTCCTGGATATATTTGTGCGCACGGGGATGAACAAATCCTCGGAGCTGATACCGCAGCTCGAGTTACTCAAGAAGATCAGTGACACCCTCGGTGTACTGGGGCTCGGCGAATTGCGCGGCGATATCGATGGCGAAATCGAGCGTCTCAAGTCTGTCGTGGAGCTGGGCGGTGTCGCGAACGACCGCGTCATTCTTGATATCGCGTCCACGCTGTTGCGCGTCGAGGACCGGCTCGAACAACAGCTGATTCGCCTGACGCTGCCGACCCCGACCGATCCCGCGGACCAAGTGCCGGAAGTTGATGAAGATTTTCGCAAGGTCGCCGAGTCGGTCATGCGCGAGTGCATCATCAATCTCGCACGCATCAAGGAGACGATCAGCCAGAGTATTGCGGCACAGGCACCGTCGGCCGGGCTTGATAATGTCCCCTCTCTGATCGATGGCATCAAGGCCGGGCTGCTCATGTTGGGCAAAACGCGCGCGATGGAAGTTGTGGATCGTGTCGGAAAACTGGTCACTGCAATGCTGAGTGCCGGCGGTCCTGTAGGACTGACGCAAAAAGAAACCGATCGTCTTGCCGATGCGATCGTCAGCATCGAGTACTACATGGAAACGGTTAAGGCGGGCCGCAGCGAACCGTGGTACATGCTCGATAACGCCGAGGCTTGCCTGGCCGTATTGCGTGACGTTGAACAACGCATGCTCGAAACAAGCTTCAAGGAACCAGAGCGACTGGCGGAACCGACACAGAAACTCGAGGCACTGGATGTCGAAGCGGTTGGCCAGCGTGCGCTGGCGGAGGCCGCGACAGAAGCCGAGCGGGTACAAGAGCAGGCGCAGGCCACCGAGGTCATCCCGTTGCCCGTTGTCGCTCCCGATGCCGAGCACCTCGACCCTGAGCTCCTGGAGATATTCATCGAGGAGGCCAAGCAGGAAATCGCGTCCATCAAGCGTCACCTCCCGGGATGGACAGCATCGCCCGATGACATGGAGGCCTTGATCACGGTACGCCGGTCGTTCCATACGCTGAAGGGGAGCGGCCGCATGGTCGGTGCGGAGCGGATCGGCGAGTATGCGTGGGCCGTCGAGAATCTCCTGAATCGCCTGATCAACCGCACGCTCAAGCGTACGCCACCAATGGTGGATTTCGTCATGGAGGCTGCGGCCGCCGTACCCGAGCTGGTCGAACAGCTGGAGGTCGGGACCGACCCCCAAACCGATATTGCCCTGTTCATCGCAAGAGCAAACGCGTTTGCGGAGGGGGATCCGAATGCGGCCGTACTGACGATCAGCCATCCGCCCGGCGACGAGCCGGTCGAGGAGAAAGTCGCGCTGGAAATGGATCCGGTGCTCCACGATATTTTCTCGAAGGAAACGGCGGGCCATCTCAAGGTCATCACGGACTACCTCGACGCCTGCGAAGGGCACGAGCCCCCGTTCGACGTCACCGACAAGTTGCACCGCGCATGTCATACGCTGCATGGCAGCGCAAACATGGCCAACGTTGATCGTGGGGTTGCGGTGGCTGCAGCGCTGAATCGCTTCGTCCGTCACGTGTATGACCACAAGATCGGGTTCCAGAAATCGGGGCTCGACGCACTGCGTGCGGCATCGCGCGCCATCAACACTATTGTCGGGGACATCAACAACCCGACCCGGACCCGGGCCGACTACACGGCGCTCATCGATCACATAACCCGGTTGACCGATGCGGCGCAGGCCGCAGGTGTTGCCGCAGCGCCGACCAGGAAACCGAAACGCAAGCCGGCGCCAGTCGCTGCTCCGCCGCCGGAACCCGTTGTCGATATCGTGACCGAGGACGCCGAGTACGACGCCGAGATTGCGGCAATCTTCACGGAAGAGTCAGCCGAGCTCCTCGAATCTGCGGACAAAGCGCTGATCGAGTGGGTCAAGGAACGCTCTGCGCAACCGATGGACGAACTTAAGCGCCACCTGCACACGCTGAAAGGCGGTGCGCGTATGGCGGGCATTACATCGATGGGCAACCTGAGCCACGAGATCGAGACCCTGCTCATTTCGGTTGACGATGGACGCGTCAAGGCGACGCCTGCGGTTGAGGACCTGCTCCAACGCAGCATCGATGAATTGCATCGCATGCGTGACCTGGTCATTGCGAGCAAGCCGGTGCGTGCCGCGGCGGAACTTGAGCAGCGCATCCAGCAGGCCAACGCAGGCTTCGAGGTTGCCGATGATGTTGACGTCGAGATGGCGCCGGAGGACGGGACCGTCGAAGAGGCGCCGTCAGCCGAATTCACGATCGAGCCGGATGACACGGTCAGTATGGTGATTGTCGATTCGCCGCTTGCCGACGAGCTGGCGGAAATCGGGTCGGAAACGGGAGGGGATACCGTAACGCCTCCCGACCTGATCGACCTGGAGCTGGAAGTCGAGCCCCCACCCGAGCCCGAGCCCGAGCCCGAAATTGAACTTGAACCCGAACCGGAACCCGAACCCGAACCAGAACCGGAACCGGAACCGGAACCCGAACCGGAACCTATACCGGAAGCGCGCCCGGCCGCGGAAGCGGCCGCGCCTGCCGAGGCGCGAACTTTGCGGTCCGGCGATCAGCGGCA
>Ga0224508_10000457_pt1 | contig 40715 bp, 38 predicted proteins | sample SF_Jan12_sed_USG_4_FD_170157 | JGI IMG/M metagenome (GOLD analysis project Ga0224508, IMG submission 170157) | Sediment microbial communities from San Francisco Bay, California, United States - SF_Jan12_sed_USGS_21 | ecosystem: Environmental > Aquatic > Marine > Sediment | place: USA... | reverse complement strand
TCGCGCGTGATGACGATGTCCTTAAGTTCCAGCAGGAAGTCTGGCAAAAAGCCAGGAGCGCGAACCGTTGTGGCGGTTGCCATAATGAAGTAATCGGCCAGGTGCCGATGTTCGTGCGCAACGATAATGTTAACGATGCGTACGATGCGATTCTTCCGTTCATCGATCGGACGCAACCGTCGCTGTCACCCATCGTGGAACGAGTGAGCCGGCTACCGATCGGCCACAACTGCTGGGTTGACGACCCTGGTGTTTGCGGATCGATCATGACGACCTGGATCGAGAACTGGGTCGGCGAAGCCATCGCCGGCGGCCGGGAGATTATGCTGACAGCGCCGGAGTCCGCCGACCCAGGCGACAGCAAGAACTTTCCGATCGACGCGGACGCGTTCCAGCAACTCATTCACGAGCCGATTCTGGAGCCGTATTGCTCGAGCTGCCACAGTTCGCAATCACCGACGGCACAACAACCCTATTTTGCTGATCCGGATATCGGCAGCGCATACGAAGCCGCGAAATCCAAGATCAACCTGGATTCACCCGCAGATTCGCGTTTCGTCGTGAAGGTCAGCCCGGTGCCGTTTGGCGAATCCCACAACTGCTGGGATAACGGCGATTGCGGCACCGCCTCTGCCGAGATGCTCGCGGCAATTACCGCTTACGCGGGCGGTATCGACCCAATCACCGTTAATCCCGATCTCGTTTATAGCAAAGCGGTGATTCTGATTGACGATGGCACACTGGCGTCGGGCGGTAACCGCTACGAGGACGCGCAAATCGCGCTGTGGGAATTCAAGTCCGGCAATGGCCTGGTCGCGTACGACACCAGTGGTGTCGATCCGGCGATCGACCTGAATTTGTCCGGCGACGTCACGTGGTTCGGCGGCTGGGGCATCACCATCGGCAATAATGTCGCACAGGGACCGGGTAAAGCCCAGGGTTCAACGACGGCTAGCAGGAAAGTCAATGACGTCTTGCAGGAATCCGGCGAATTCTCGATCGAAGCGTGGGTCGTGCCCGCCAACGTCACGCAGGAAATGTCGAGAATCGTCAGTTATTCGGCCGGGCAGACGGCGCGCAATTTCACGCTACAACAGACCTTGTACGACTACGATTTTCTGCTGCGAACGACTGAGACAAGCCTGAACGGCGACCCTGCGCTGTCCACGCCTCCCGCGGACGAGGTGTTGCAGGCGACCTTGCAGCACGTGGTTGCGACCTACAGTCCCATCGGGGGCCGCACGATTTACGGCAACGGGCAACAGGTGTCGAACACGGACCCGACGCCCGGCGGCACACTGATCGACTGGCAGGATACGTTTGCGCTGGTGCTGGGTAACGAGGCATCGAGCGATGCGGTTTGGGAAGGCACGTTTCGCCTTGCCGCCGTTCACCGACGCGCGTTGACCCTTGAACAGGTCGCACAGAACTTCGACGCCGGTGTTGGTGAGAAATTCTTCTTGCTGTTCGATATCTCGGAGCGCATCAGCGCGGCGCCGGACTCGTCTTTCATCCTGTTCGAAGTTCAGCAGTTCGACAGCTTTGCCTACCTGTTCGATAGGCCACACTTCATTACACTCGACGGCTCGACGCCGGAAGGCATACCCATCGAGGGCCTGCGCATTGCAATGAACGGTCGCGAAGCGCCGGTCGGCCAGACCTACGCGACGCTCGACGACGAGCTTAGCGCTGCAGAATTCAGCGGCGAACTCGGACAGCCTTTGTCGGCGCTTGGCGCGGTCGTGCCGCTGGAGAAGGGACCCGAATTCGACGAGTTTTTCCTTACGTTCGACAGGCTCGCAGGTGGTTCATTTGATCGTCCGGACGACCCGACGCTAGTGATTACGCCAACTGACCTCGAACCGGCCGCGCAGATTGGCGTGCGTACGTTCGACGAGATCGACGCGACGTTTGCAGAAATCACCGGCGTCGATCCGCTGATCGAGTACCCGGATGGTTCGACCCCGGTCAGTGACACGTTCCGGGAGCTCCGGCAGTCACTACCTGCCGTCGCCGACGTGAACACATTCCTGTCCTCACACCAGGTCGCAATCGCGCAGCTTGCAATCCAGTATTGCGACGCGGCCATTGGGACCGCAGCGAATCCCAATCCGGATGCGGCGACCTACTGGCCGGATTTCGATTTCAATCAGGATGCGAGTGATGCATTCAGCGTTGCGAACCGCAGCAATTTTGTCGATCCGCTGATCTTGCGGGCAACCGGCCAGGCACCATCGGGACCGTCGATAACGACGCAGCCGAGCTACGCCGATCTGTATGACGAACTGGCGGCTTTCCAGGCCGCAGACGGGCGGCCTGACAACCTGATTGATCGGCTGCTGGCGGGCCCCGGCGACACGCGCGCCATCAGCAAGGGCGTTTGTGCCGCAACGCTCGGCAGTGCCGCCACTTTGGTGCAGTAACGAACAGCATTCTCAGGAAACGCTAGTAATGACGAAAAGACGCAGTAAACGAGACTGGGACGCCCCGCAGCTTCACGGTGATCATCCTCGCCCAATGACGAGGCGGCAGTTTGTCGCCCAGGGGTTCATGAGTGGCAGCGCATACACGCTGGGTGGCGGCGTGCTGAGCCTGTTCTCCAATCCGCGCGATGCGCTGGCAGAGCTCTCTGGCGATCTGAGTTCGTTACTGCTCGACCCCTGCCGCATCGCGACGGACGGCGCCGGCAAGATCCCGTTCATCTGTTTCGACCTGGCCGGTGGCGCGAACATCGCCGGCTCAAATGTGCTGGTCGGTAAAGCCGGCGGACAAAGCGATTTCGTGAGCACGGCCGGCTACGAAAAGATGGGTCTGCCCGGCGACATGATCCCGGGATTGAATGATCCCGATAGCGGTGAACCGTATGCGAACTTCGACCTCGGCCTGGGTTTTCACCTGGACAGCGCGTTTCGGCGCGGCATCATGCAAAGCTTGTCGCCCGGTCGCGAAGCCAACATCAACGGTGCCGTGATTCCCGCGCTCTCCGATAATGACACCAGCAACAACCCGCACAATCCGATGTATGGTATCGCCCGAGCCGGTGCCGACGGATCGATTTTGACCCTGGCCGGATCGGAGAACACGGACTCCGGCGGCAATTCGATGCTGCCGGCGGCGCTCTACAATCCCGAATTACGACCGACCAAGGTTGACCGCCCCAGCGATGTCGTGAATCTCGTTAATACCGGCGACCTGGTCGGCATCCTGAGCAAGGACGACGCCACCGCCGTCATGGAATCGATATATCGCCTGAGTGACCGAAAGATCGCAAACGTGGACACCCGTATTACCAGCGACGCCGTCGTCAAAGAGATGGTGCGCTGTGGATACCTGAAGGCGGCTGACATTGCCGATCGCTTTGGCGGCGTTCCGATCGATCCGGCGCTCGACCTGGAGATCGTCGCCCCGGATGGCAGCGGCATTTTCACGACCGAAGAATTCACTGCCGATGATCGCAGCGCCCGCGAGTTTCAGAAGACCGCAGCAGTCATGAAGCTCGTCATGAACGGCTTCGCAGGTGCCGGTTGTATCGAGATGGGCGGTTACGATTATCACGGCGGCCGTCGCGCCGAAGGCGAAGTGAAAGACTTCCGCGCAGGGCGTTGCATGGGCGCATGTCTCGAATATGCCGCGCGCAAGAACGTGCCGCTGATGCTGTACGTCTTCAGTGACGGCTCCCTGTCCTCCAATGGCAGCATCGACAATTCGGAAGAAGGCCGTGGCAAGGGCGAATGGTCGAGCGATAATTCCTCGACGGCAGGCTCATTCTTCCTGGTGTATAACCCGACGCGAAGACCGGTGCTCATAGGCGGCAGCCCCGATGCGCAGGCGCGGCATCAGCAAATCGGCTACATGGACGCGGGCGGCTCGGTGCAACGCGCAGCAACGCCGGCCGCTAATAATGTCAACCTGCTGGTCAATACCGTGTTGCTGAATTACATGGCGCTGCACGGCGAGCAAGGCAACTTCGGGACGCTGTTCCCGAACAACGGACTCGGCAGCACGGCGTCGCAGGACAGTCTGACCGCGTTTATGCCGATCGTGAACGGCATCATTGCCAATCCGACCTGACGCTCGCCAGGCTATCGCTCCGAAACGGATGACCGAGTTGATCCGACGCGCCGCACACGCGGATTGTGCATAATTCCCTAATGACTGAACTCGCCGCTCGCCTGGCCTGCCCGCGTTGTGACAAGACGCCGCTGCAAACGCAGGACAACGGGCTTCATTGCAACGCCTGCAAGATCGACTTTCCTACGCTCGCCGGTATTCCGTGGCTGTTCGCGGAGCCGCAGGCCGCATTCGGAGAATGGCGCGGTCGGTTGCACTTTGCACTCGAGCAAATCGGGCAAGAGATCGAAAGTCTTAAGAAGGAACTCACCAACCAAAAACTACTGGCCTTGACGCGCCAGCGAGTGCAGCGTTACCAGCACGCGCTGGAGGCTCACCAGGAGTCGCTGCAAGACTTGCTGAAACCGCTGGACGTCGCAGCGCTGGCCGGCAGCTATCAGACCTACCTGGCACTGCGCACACGCCTGCCGACCGACCATGGCTTGAATACCTACTACGCAAATATTCACCGCGACTGGTCGTGGGGCGATGAGGAAAACCGGGCATCGCTCGAGCAAATGCAGAATGTGCTGCAAAATCCGACAGATCTCGGCAACGTGCTCCTCCTCGGTGCGGGCGCCGGCCGCCTCGCTTATGACGTTCATCAGCAGCTGGATTGTACGTCCACGGTGGCGATGGATTTCAACCCGCTCCTCGTCCTGATCGCACACGCCGTAACGTCCGGCGAAAGGGTCGAGATGTACGAGTTTCCGATCGCGCCGCTGGGGGTTGAAGACGATGCCGTGTTGCGGACGCTGGCGGCGCCCGAGCCGGTGCGCAACGGTTTCCAACTGCTGCTGGGCGACGCGCTGCGTCCGCCCTTCCCACCGCAATCCTTCGATACTGTCATTACACCCTGGCTCATCGACATCATCACCGAGGATCTGCCGGGGCTAGCCGCGCGCATCAATCACCTGCTCACAGACGACGGCCGCTGGCTAAACTTCGGCTCACTGGCGTTTTCCAGCGCTGAGCGAGCGCGCCGTTACAATGCGGAAGAAACCGCCGCTATCGTCGGATCCGCCGGTTTCTCAGTACCTGTTGTCGCCGAGGCGACCATTCCCTATATGTGTTCGCCGGCGAGCCGCCACGGTCGCAGGGAATGCGTGTTTTCCTTCTCGGCGACGAAGCAGAAAAACACGCGGAAGCCCGAGCGTTACCGGGCGCTGCCCGAATGGATCGTGACCGGCAAGGAACCGGTGCCGTTGAGTCAGTCCTTTCGTACACAGGCGATGACGACGCAGATTTACGCTTTCATCATGTCGTTAGTTGACGGCAAACGAACGATCAGGGACATGGCAGAAATTCTCGAGCAGCAAGCGCTGATGAGCCGCGACGAAGCAGAGCCCGCGATCCGCTCGTTCCTGACAAAGATGTACGACGACTCGCAGAAGCAGTCAGGTATTTGAGGATTCCGCCGGCGTATACAGATCGCGCACGTAGGCGCCAATCTTGTCGATAGCTTTTCGGGCCTCCGGCATCTTGCCAATGAACAGCTGAAACACGTGCCACATCTCGGGCCATATTTCGATGTCGACTGTGCCGCCGGCCGCCTTGAGTTTATCCGCGAAGCGTGTCGAGTCGCTGAGCAGGATCTCGTCGTCACCGACCTGGATTAACGCGGGCGGCAAGCCCGCCACGTCAGCGAACACCGGCGACACCAGCGGATTCCTGACCTCGTCGGCATCGCAATAGTTGCTTACGACGACTTCCATGTCCTCGGCACGGAACCACGGGTCCTGGTCGGCACGCGTCGTAGCCGATTCGCCACTGGCGGTCACATCGAGATACGGCGACAACAGCACTGCGGCAGCCGGCAGCGGATCGCCCGCATCTCGCAGGGACAACAGCGTCGCGACCGTGAGACCGCCACCGGCCGAGTCACCGGCGATCACGATATTCTCAGGCCGGATGCCGGACGCAAGCAGTTCTCGATAGACAGCGACGCAATCCTCGATCGCCGCCGGGAACTTGTGCTCCGGCGCCAGTCGGTATTCCGGAACCAGTGCTTTGATACCGGCCGCACGCGCGATATGGCTGACCATCTGACCATGCGATCGGCAGCTGCCGATCACATAGGCGCCGCCATGCAGATACAACAGGACTTTATCGTCGGGCGCGCGCTTTGGCCGTAGCCACTCGGCATGAAGCCCGGCAATGGTTGTCCGTTCGACTCGTACACCGAACGCTCTAATCAGCAAACGCCCGATAAAATCCAGCCGCTTGCGAATCTTGTATACGTCGGCATTCCGCACATCGACGCGCCGGATGTACCAACTCGTGATCCAGCGAACAATTCTGGCTCGTCTACTACTCAATTAAGCGGTACTCTTGATTGTTATGCTCTTTATTATTGCGAAGGGAATGCTATGCCATTCGTCAACAAAATGCGCTGCCTTTTTGCCGCACTGATAGTCGCGGTGTCGCTGGCAGCACCGGCGAATGCCGATGACACACTACCGGGCTCCAGCAAGAGTGCAGCCCAGATGGCCCGTGCCGCCCATGAATTTATCGGCCTGCTGGAAGCAGAACAACGCAAGGCAACGGTATTTTCGCTTGGTGATGCCGGCCGCACGACCTGGTCGAACCTGCCGATCATCATGGTCAGACCCGGCGGCACGCTGCTGCGCGATATGACCGAACCACAACGGATAGCGGTGCACGACATGTTGCGTGCAGCACTGTCGACCCAGGGTTATGCCAAGATGACTGGCGTCATGTACCTCGAGGACCTGTTGTACGAGATCGAGGTCGAGGAACTGACGAATGCACCGGCGACCAAGGAAAACGTGTCGCGCAGGGCGTTTATCGAAACACGCAAGTCGGGTAACTACGCTGTCGCGATTTTCGGAAAGCCGAGTGACCGGCGGTGGGGCTGGAAGATCGCCGGCCACCATGCCGCAATGAACTTCACTGTGGCCGACGGTCGTGTCGGCTTCACGCCCACCTTTCTTGGCAGCTCGCCGATGGTCATGCCGGTCGGCCCATACGCCGGCTGGTCGGCACTTCCGCACGAGGGTGACCGCGGCGTCGAGCTGATGCAGGCATTGACGCCAGCGCAACAAGAATCCGCTTTAATTAACCCGGCAGTCGCCGATGACGTTTTCGAAGGACCGGGCCGCAAATCCAGCCTTTCGAAGTTCGAAGGCATTTCCACCGGGGAATTCAGCGTCGGGCAATCGGCGCTGCTGCGAGTGCTGGTAGCCGAATACCTGCGTAATGCCGATTTCGATACGGCCGACGCTCATCTTGACGTCGTGGCCAGAGCGGGTTGGGACAATCTGTGGTTTTCGTGGCGCGGGGCTGTAGACCCGGACGGCCGGTTCTACTATCGCGTACACGGACCGAGACTATTGATCGAATACAACCGCCAAAATGCGAACCACGATCATATGATCGTGCGCGACCCGAAGAACGACTACGGCGAGGACTGGCTTGAGAAGCACTACGAAGAGCACCATCCGACGATGGAAGAGGCGATGAAAAATGCGCGTGAACGCGTCGAGTCCGCATTGACTCCGTAGCGAGGGAACCTGATGAACAGCAACCGCACCCCTGAGTCACGTTTTGACAACCTGCCCGGCTACGATTTCTCGGCGAACTACGTCGACATCGACGGGCTGCGTATGCATTACATCGACGAAGGTATGCACGATGGCGACGTCGTGCTGTTGCTGCATGGTGAACCCAGCTGGTCGTACCTGTACCGGCACATGATCCCACCGCTCAAGGAAGCAGGATTTCGGGTCATCGCGCCCGACCTGATCGGCTTCGGCAGGTCGGACAAGCCAACCCGCAAGAGTGATTACACGTACGCGCGCCATGTCGCGTGGATGCAGGCGTTCGTCGAGGCTCTGGATCTGCAGGACATTACACTGTTTTGCCAGGATTGGGGGTCGCTGATCGGCCTGCGCGTCGCGGCCGAGAACGAGCAGCGTTTCACACGCATTGCGCTGGGCAACGGTGGTCTGCCGACCGGTGATCAGGAGATGCCGAAAGCATTCAATGCCTGGCGGGCCTTCGCCCGATACAGCCCGTACTTTCCAATCGGTAAGATCCTCCAGAAAGCCACGATTACCGAGCTGCCGGATGACGTCATCGCTGCCTACGACGCGCCCTTTCCGTCGGCGAAATACAAAGCGGGCGCTCGTGCGTTCCCGATGCTCGTGCCGACGCGACCGGACGATCCGGCCAGTGACGCCAACCGCGCCGCCTGGGAAGTGTTCAAGAACTGGCAGAAACCGTTCCTGACGACATTCAGCAACCGCGACCCGATCACGCGTGGTTGGGAAGCCCCGTGGCAGAAGGCGGTACCGGGCGCGCAAGGCCGCGAGCACGTCAAGATATTGAACGCCGGTCACTTCCTGCAGGAGGATAAAGGGCCGGAACTGGCCAGTATCCTCACGGAATTTATTCGGACGACATAGGTGCGGCGGCGTGCCGCGACAGGAAAAGAGTAGCGCTAGCGCTCCAGGTACTTGAGCTTGTCCTTCACCTCACGCCACTCGTCAGCGTCGGCAGGCGCGTCCTTCATCTCGGTGATGACCGGCCAGTCCTGCGACAGCTCGGCGTTAATCTCAAGGAACTGGGCCTGGTCGGCCGGCAACTCATCCTCGGAGTAGATAGCCTCCACGGGACACTCGGGCTCGCACAGCGTACAGTCGATACACTCGTCGGGATCGATGACCAGGAAGTTCGGGCCCTCGTGGAAACAGTCCACGGGACAAACTTCGACGCAGTCGGTCAATTTGCACTTGATGCAGGCTTCTGTGACAACGAATGTCATGGTAGTTCCTTCACTTGCCGAACCGCGTAAACTATGCGAAGTGCGGCCGCTAATCAAGCCGAAATGGGATGAAGAAAATGCTCAGAAAACCCTCTATTGCCCGGATTCACACGGTGCAGAGAAATCATGCTCTTTTGATTGGAATTGCCTTTGCGGCTATGGGCTCCGGCTGCGGCCAATCACAAGAAAATCCCGAGAGTGTTGCGCAGCCATTGCCGAAATACACAGCGACACAGTTTTTCGAAACGACAAGCATCGGCATGGCGTCCTCAGCCGGCAAGGCGTTTTCCCCCAACGGCCAGTCATTATTGATGTCGTCCGATGAGACGGGTGTCTTTAACGTTTATGAACTGCCAGTCGACGGTGGCGACCCGGTGCCGCTCACGGATTCGACTGATAACGCGATGTTCGGAATCAGCTGGTTTCCCGAGGATAAGCGCGTCTTGTTCACGTATGACAGTGAAGGCGACGAACTCAATCACGTCGTTGTTCGTGAGACCGATGGCGGCTATCACGACCTGACGCCGGGCGACAAACTCAAAGCGTCTTTTCTGGGCTGGAGCGGTGATGATCGCTCGTTTTACCTGGTCACAACCGAACGCAACCAGCAGAATTTCGACGTCTACCGGTACTCGGCGACCGACTACGAGCGTGAAATGATCTTCGAGAACCCGGGGTTTCTGATATCGGATATCAGTAGCGACGAGCGTTGGTTGGTGCTCGACAAGCCGCGAACCAGTGCCGACTCCGACATCTACCTGGTTGACCTGGCTTCTGACGACCAGGAACCCGTCCTGATCACGGAACATGAGGGTAATATTCAATACTCCTCTTACGGCTTCACACCCGACAGCCGCTACCTGACGTATGCGACGGACGAGTTTGGCGAGTTTGGCCAGGCCTGGCAGTACGACCTGGAATCGGGCGAGAAATCAGTGCTGATCGAAGCACCCTGGGACGTCTGGTACGTTGTTTATTCGCCGAGCGGTCGCTACCGTGTCAGCGGCGTCAACGCCGACGCTCGTACTGCCGTGACTGTGACCGACCTGACCAATGGCGAGACCATCAATTTTGACTCGCTGCCACCAGGTGACCTCGGCAGCATCCGCTTCGTTGCTGATGATTCGAAAGTGGCGCTCATCGTCAATGCGGACAATTCACCATCGAATATTCATCTTGTCGATTTGGCGACGGGTGACAGTACGCAACTGACTGAGACCTTGAATCCGGCTATCGATCCGGCACACCTGGCGAGCAGCGAGGTCGTTCGATACAAGAGTTTTGATGGCCTGGAAATTCCCGGAATCCTTTACAAGCCGCTAAGCGCATCAGCGGAAACCCCGGCGCCCGCCCTGGTCTGGGTACACGGTGGTCCGGGCGGACAAAGCCGTCGGGGCTATAGCCCGACCATCCAGCACCTGGTCAATCATGGCTATGCCGTTCTCGCCGCTAATAACCGGGGATCAACCGGGTACGGCAAGACCTTTTACCACCTGGACGACCAACGTCACGGTGAAGAAGACTTGCAGGATATTGTCCAGGCCCGGGGTTATCTCGAGTCACTCGACTGGGTCGACGGCGACCACGTCGGCGTAATAGGCGGCTCCTACGGCGGCTACATGGTTGCGGCCGCACTCACTTTCGAGCCCGAAGTTTTCGACGTTGGCATCAATATCTTCGGTGTTACGAACTGGGTACGCACGCTGGAGAGTATTCCGCCCTGGTGGGAAGACTTCAAGGAAGCACTCTATGACGAAATGGGTGATCCGGCCGTCGATGCCGAACGACATCGGCGCATCTCGCCGCTTTTTCATGCGGAAAATATCGTGAAACCATTGCTCGTCGTGCAAGGCGCCAATGATCCCCGAGTGCTGCAGGTGGAAAGCGACGAACTGGTCGCCGCGGCGCGTGAGAACGAAGTGCCGGTTGAATACGTCGTCTTCCCTGATGAGGGACACGGTTTTCGCAAGCGAGACAATCGTATTGCTGCCTCGGAGGCATTCCTGCAGTTCCTGGATACGTATTTGCGCGGCGAATAGCGAAACAGTAATTCCTCACTAGTCTCGGATCGATTTCACCGGGCCAAAAAACCCCGCAATTGGCGGGGTTTTTTCGTTTCGCGTTACTGGATGTTCGCGCTGTCTCCCTTCACCCATCGCTCTGCCATGCTTTTCACAGCACCGTCATCCTCGAGCTTTAGCAAATGCGCGAGCAGCGAGCGCTCGGCCCAACCATAGAGTTTTTCGTCGACGTCCTTATAGACGTGCGGCACCAGCTCGCGCGTCGTGAGATTGGGATTGGCAGCCACTGCGGCCGCAACTTTGCGCTCCCTTTCGAGACGATGGTTGATGATCCAGTCGATTACCCGATTCGGATCGTTGATGATATCGCCGTGTCCAGGAGCGAGCGCTTCGCACTGCATCGCCTTCACTCGCCGTAGCGCTTCGATATAGTGCGACATGTTGCCGTCCGGTGGATTGATGACCACGGTCGATCCGTCGATGACGTGATCGCCGGTAAACAACCAGTTCATCTCCGTATGCAAATAGCACACGTGATTCGAGGCGTGACCGGGCGTCGGCACCGCGCTCAACACAAATTCGTCCGTCGCCAGTTCGTCGCCATCGCTCATCTCTCGATCCGGCAGGAATGTCCTATCCTGATGTCGACCTTCGGGTGCCCGACGACCCAGCAACTCCGCGCCTGTCGCGTCTGCGAGCGCAGCCGCCCCGGGGGAATGATCGGGATGGGTGTGTGTCACGAGTACCCAGCGAATGGGCGCACCCGCTACCTCCTGGATTCTCTCGATATGACTGTTAATGATCGGCCCGGGATCCAGAACCGCCACTTCCTCACTACCGAAGAGATAAGTGTTCGTACCCGGACCAGTCATCATTGACGGGTTTGGCGCGACCAGGCGGCGAACGCCCGGAGCCAGATCGCTGAATTCAGGCATTGCCGGTCCGAACGCAGTCACGTCTTGGCGCCCGGGTAGTCCCTGTCGCCTGGCAGCACGATATCCGACGTTCCGTCGCGCTTGATCACCGCCGGCAGCATTGTCGTAACGCCCCACTGCACACAGGTGCGCGCCCATTCGACAAGATCCTCAAGCGATTCGTAGCGTGCAATTAGTTCAAGCGTCTTGATCGTCGGAAAATGTAAATCGACATTGCCCGCACGACCGGCCTCGAGCATGTCATGTGCGCCGACCCATCGGCAGTCGGTGAGCTCACCACCGCAGTGCATTGCGCGCTGATCGACCGGCATCTCGGACAGGAAAAAACGCGTCGAATAGCGCTTGCTGAGATTCTGTGGTGTAACCCAGTGACTGAAGTAATGCAGCTTGTCGCAGCGCATTGCCAGGTTGTTGCGCGATACAAAACCCGCCCAGCTTTCGGCACCGGCGTTGAGCGCGTCACGAACGATCGTGAGGTCTTCGTGGAGGTCGTCGGCGTCGGCGAGCAACACGCCGGATTCTTCGAACAGCTCGCGAATAGCCGCCGAGTACAGCTCAAGCCCGTCAGCTTTGACGCCGAGATGCGAATCCGCCTCCGTCGCGCTGATGCCACTGCAATACTCGTGCACCGCCGCATCGTCGTCATCGACGACACCGCCGGGAAACGCCCACGCAGCGCCAAACGCTGAATCAGCGTGTCGCTGCACCATGAAGACTTCGGGCTCTCGGGCAGACGCTCGGGAGAGTACGACCGTCGACGACGGACGGGCATAAGGAATATCAGTCACGACTGACCTGCTCGGGATCGCCAGTCTCGACATAGGCTTTCAGACGCAGCAATGCTTCGCCAGTGACGTAATCGACTGGCCCGGCAAATTCGTCGAGGCCCCCGGCACGATAACCGCCGACCGCGTACGTAAACGTGACGCGCGTGCCGTCTTCTTCGTCAGCAAACTCCCAGGTCATGTTGCCGGTAACGCCGAGCAAGCCTAACGGGCCGAGTCCTCCGGTCAGCCGCAACAAGATTCCCGGACTGACCATCGTGACCGTCAAATGAACTACGCCGGTATTATCGCCCAGGTCTTCGCAGAAACAGCCCTGAGGTCGCGCAGTAATGCCAAGCCGATGTCCCTCGCCGGACACCGTATGCGCGGGATTCCACCACTGGTTAATTTCGTTGATCGCGGCGAGCCAGGTATCCATGCGCTCGGCACGAATAACTGCTTCATTGACGCTGGTGAAGCCACCCACGCCAGAGTCGGTCACCTCGGCTGTCACGGGCCCACTGGCGAGCAGCGCCGCGAGCAAGATTGATATCAAGGTGCTTTTCATCGGAACCCCCGTTGTCGAGGTTCTAGCTTACCGCAATCTCAGGACGCGCTCAGAACAACGAGACAGCAAGAAACACGGCGCTGACAACGGCCATGGCAAAGTACAGTTTCTTCCAGATATTCATTGAAACATCCAACGTATGTGCCCAAATAGAACTGTGTATATTGTTGACGCGGGCACATGAACGATCGCTGAAGGCAACCATAGCTACGCAACTGATTGTCTTTATTGGCATTTGAAAGAAAACGGGAAGGGCACATCCAGCATGCATGAAGATCTGCGCGTCGTTTTCGAGAGCCGCAATCGCCAGAGCTGCTCCGACCGGGCCCTCGTACTGGCGGCCGCTCGAATTCCACACCAGACGATCGACGATGGCATTAGTGCGGTACTGCTGGTGCCTGCCGAACACTCGGCGGATGCCGTCGAACAACTACGACTCTACGACGATGAGAATCCGCCAGTTGTGCCCAAGCCGCAGAAGCGAGTGACCTATCAGGACGCCGTACCCGGTGTCGTCGGCTACTTTATGGTCGTGTGCGTCGTCGCGGGGCTGGCCGGCTATTCGTACTTCGGCTACGACTGGTTCGCCGCGGGCCGAGTTGATGGCGACCTGATACGTAACGGTGAATGGTGGCGCACGATCACCGCATTGACATTGCACTCAGGCGCCCGGCACCTGGTCGGGAATCTCGTTTTCGGCATGTTCTTCGGGTTATTCGCCGGCCGTCTGCTCGGATCAGGCGTCGCCTGGCTCGCGATCGTGGTTGCCGGAGCGATGGGCAACGTCACCAACACATTGCTGCTCGAATCGACGCATCGATCCATTGGCGCTTCGACAGCGGTGTTCGCCGCACTGGGACTGGTTGCGGGTTTCGTCTGGCGCGGTCAATTGATGGCGCAGGACCGCTGGTCGTATCGCTATGGCCCGATAGTGGGCGGCCTGGCACTACTGATGTTTACCGGGACCGGTGGGCCCGACACCGACATTGGCGCACACCTGTTGGGTTTTGTCTGCGGCTTCGGCACCGGCATGCTATTGACCATGCTCGGTCCGGTTCCAACCGACTCCCGTCGGCAGGCGGTTGCCGGCGGCATCGCGCTGGCTATTGTTGCTTCCGCCTGGTTGGTCGCGCTGCGGTTCTAAATGATGCCTGCGATGCGGTAACATGCCGCCCTCAAAAATAATGACGCAAACGCAAGGACTGGGAAAATGGAGCAAGCAGTGTCCGCAGCCTCCAGCTTGAGCTGGACCAGCATCGTCGAATTCCTGAAGGAAAACGGCATCGATTCAAGCACCATTGTGACGCTGGGCAAGAATATTGTTATTGCCCTGGTCATCTTCTACGTGGGCCGCATCGCGATCAGCCTGGTTGTGCGCGGTCTGCGAAAAATTATGCAACGTCAGGAGGTCGACAAGACGCTCGAGACCTTCGTCTGCAACCTGGTTCGCATGGCTTTGCTGATCGTCGTCATTATCGCCGCCATCAGCGCGCTGGGCATCGAAACGACATCGTTCATCGCAATTTTCGGCGCCGCGGGTCTCGCCATCGGTCTCGCGTTGCAAGGGTCCCTGTCCAACTTCGCGGCCGGCGTGCTGATTGTCCTGTTTCGGCCGTACCGCGTCGGTGACTATGTCGAGGCGGCCGGTATCGCGGGTTCGGTCGAACAGGTGCAAATATTGACAACCGTCCTGCTGACTCCCGATAACAAGCAGATCATCGTGCCGAACAGTCAGATCATGGACAGCATCATCACCAACTATTCGGCAAAGGACACGCGGCGCGTGGACATGGTTGTGGGCGTCAGTTACAGCGACGACCTCGATCACGTTCGGAAGATACTGGAAGAACTGGTTGCGGCGGACGATCGCGTTCTCGATGACCCCGCCTGCACGATCGCTGTTTCACAGCTGGCCGACAGCAGTGTCAACTTTGTGGTTCGCCCTTGGGTGAACTCAGGTGATTACTGGGGAGTCACGTTCGACCTGACTGAAGCCATCAAGAAACGCTTCGATCGGGAAGGCATCTCTATCCCGTTCCCGCAGCAGGATGTGCATCTGCACAAGGCGTACGAGGCCTAGTCCTCAACATCGGGCTCGATAAAGCACCACTTCAGCTTGGGTATGCGCGCCTTGAGCTTGCGCTCGAGCGCGTTGATGCTGGTAACCGCCTCGTCGATGCTCAACGCCGAGTTCATCTTCAGCTTGGCAGCCAGCATTGTGTCCGGGCCGAGCTGCAGCGTGATCGTATTGAAGACGAACTCGATACCGTCCTGTTCCTGAATGATGGCGTCGATCGCCGCCTGAATCTCCGGATCGGCGGAGCGGCCGACTAGCAGCGAGCGAACGCGCCAGCCGACGAAGGCGGAAATCGTGATCAGTACGACACCGATGCAGATAGAACCAATCGCGTCATAGATCGGATTCCCGGTAACGGACGCCATGATCAGGAATCCGAGCGCCAGCACCAGACCAAGCTGCGCACCGATATCCTCACCGAGCACGACGACCAGCTCCGAGTTGCGCGTGTGCTTCAGCCAGTCGAGGAACGGCCGTCCGGCACGCACCTTTCTTATCTCGCGCAACGCACCGAACAGCGAAGCACTCTCGAGCATGATCGCCAGCACCAGCACCAGAATGGCGATCCAGATCTGTGTCAGCGGCTCGGGATTGATCAGCTTGTGATAGCCCTCGTAAATGGAGAAGATACCGCCCATGCTGAAAAGCAGTATCGCGACGATGAAACTCCAGAAGTAGCTGAGCTTGCCGTAACCGAGCGGGTGCTCCTTGTCCGGAGGTCGCTGCGACTGTTTCAGGCCTAGGTAAAGCAGCACCTGGTTGCCGGTATCGGCGTAGGAGTGAATGGCCTCGGCCAGCATACTCCCGGATCCCGTCAGCCAGGCGGCCCAGGATTTGGCAATGGCAATGCCGAAATTGGCGACAAAGGCATACAAAATTGCCCGAACTGTTGAGTCATGTGACGTTCCAACCATCTGCAAGCCTTTGTAAACCGAACCGCGGTTCGGACGTTATCAGAGTGACGTTAGCAGGGACCAGAACTATGAACAGAAAAACGTTGGCGACCATGATTGCCGCTTTGGTCGCGGTTGGAGGATGCGCGGCGCATCCGGATCCTATCGTCGACATGCAGGGCGTCAATGTCGAAGCATTCGCCAAAGACTGGCGGGAATGCGAGAAATACACTGAAGAAATCCTTATCAGTCAAGGTATTATAAAAGGCGGTGCGACCGGTGCCGTCGTCGGTGCAATCGGCGGCGCCATTGACGGTGACTCCGGCGAGGGCGCAGCGATTGGTGCCTTGTACGGTGGAACCCGGTCAGGCCTCGATGCCGACCGTGAAAAGCAAAAGGTATTCAAGCGCTGTTTGCGCGGACGCGGCTACCGTGTACTGAACTGACCAGCGTTACTTGACCTTGTTGTCGCAGCCGATTACTGTGTTTTTATACAGTATCGGGGTTCGGCATGGTAGCAGATGGGCACAAGGGGCGCGGCGCTATTTCCGCGACGGATGGGCGCTTTGCCTCGCGCGCCGTTGAGCTCGACGACGACGAAGCGCACCGCAGAGCGGCAACTGCGCCCGAGACCGTCGTGCGCGCCATGCCGGCCGGGCGCATCATCAGCAGCAATAGTTCGCCGGACGTGCCGTTCGACCTGTCGATCAATCCGTACCAGGGATGCGAACACGGCTGTATTTACTGTTACGCCCGACCGACTCACAGCTACCTTGATCTGTCGCCGGGACTCGATTTCGAGACGCAGATTTTCTACAAACCCAATGCCGCTGCAAGATTGCTCAATGAATGGCGGAAGCCCGGCTATCGTTGCAAGCCGATAACAATTGGCGCCAATACGGATCCCTACCAGCCCGCAGAGAAATCACTGCGAGTCACCCGGCAGTTGCTGGAACTCTTTCTGAAGTACCGTCATCCTGTCAATATCATTACGAAGAGCCACCTCGTATGTCGGGACATTGACCTGCTGGCGCCGCTGGCGAGCGCACGCCTGGCGTCGGTAGCGATCAGCATGCCAACAATGAACGCCGAACTTAAACGCATGATGGAGCCGCGCGTCCCGTCAGCCGCCGCAAGGCTGAACGCTGCCAGGACACTCGACGAGCGCGGCGTTCCTGTCAGCGTTCTGCTTGCTCCTATCATCCCGGCGATCAACGATGACGAGATCGAAGCGATATTGCAGGCGGCGGCAAATGCCGGGGCAAAACAGGCCCACTATATATTTTTGCGTCTTCCGCATGAGGTCAAAACGATTTTCGCCGAGTGGCTCGAGACCCGATTCCCGGATCGTGCCTGGCGCGTGATGAGCCTGGTCCGCCAGGCCAGCGGCGGACGCAATTACGATAATCGCTTTGGTATTCGGCAGACGGGGCGCGGGCACTACGCGCAAATGCTCGCCGCCCGATTCAAGGCCTGCTGCCAACGCCTCGGCCTGAACGCAGAATCCTACCAACAAACGCTCGATCGCAATCAGTTCGTCCGGCCCGGCCAGCGGCAGCTGGGGCTCGATTTAGGATTCCCGAAGCGCTACCGCGGGTACTGATCAGGCGGTATAGTTGGTTGATTCCAGCCGCTATGAAATCAGAACTATTCGGTGGCTGGCCGGTCTGACGTACGACGGGTAAGAGCAATAACCCACAATCAAGCCAGTTAAATAAGTGAATGATTCCTAAGACAAAAGTACTCGTACTGTTGCCTTTTCTGGCCGCTTCGGCCGGTGTTTTCGCGCAGCAGGAAGATACTCCTGAGTTCATCAGCCCGATGGATCAGGTCGTTCCGGTTTCGGACCAGGGTCTGGATGCCGAACAATTTGAGGACGACGAGACGTCGGCCGACGAGCTCTCCGAAGAACGTCTGATGCAGGAATTCGAACGCTATCGCCGCCTCGTGGAAGAGGGTGCCATGGACGCGGCCGACACGTCAGCAAAGAGAATTGTCGCGATGACGATCAGGCTTTATGGGGCGGAATCTCTGGAGACGTCCAAAGCACTGAACAACCTCGCCATCGTGCAGAGCCGCAGCGGCCAGTACGACGCTGCCATACAGAACTTCGAACGGGCCGTCGAGATCATCGAGGATGTAGAGGATCGCTTGAATGCCCAGCTGGTCAACCCATTGAAAGGTCTTGGCTCCGCGCAGCTCAATGGCGGTCGGCCGGATCTCGCCATGCAGACCTTTGACCGTGCCCGGCACATTACTCACGTTAATGAGGGTCCGCATAATATCGACCAGGTCGAAATACTCGAGTCCCTCGCTGAGTCGACCTTACGCGCCGGTAATGCCGACGGCGCCCGTGACGTGCTGGATCGAATTCATGTCCTGAACGTCCGGCATTTCGAGAATAACGAGTTGGGTCTCCTGCCATCGCTGATGCGCCGCGGTAACTGGCAGCACAGGGCCGGGTATTACAACGACGAGCGCGCCACTTACCGAAGAGTGATCAGCATCATTGAGGCGCGGCTCGGCAAAGATGATCCGAGTTTGATTCCGCCGCTGAGGAAGCTTGGTGAATCCTTCTACACTATCAATCTGAACGACCCCAATTCGTACAGGGGTATGATTCCGTCCGGTGAAATCTATTTCAAGCGCGCCGTGAGAATTGCGGAACAGTCTCCACAACTGCCCTGGTCCGAATACGTCGAAGTACAACTGGCGTTAGCGGATTTTTACATCTACTCCGAGTCCCACAACCGGGCGCGGAAAATTTATGGCGAAATGTGGAATTACCTGTCAACCGACGCCGAACGCATTGATGCACGCTCGCATATGCTGGAACGACCGCTCGTACTCTTCCAGAAACCGTTGCCGACTTTCGTGTCCACGGGTGCGGCCAAGAACGCCGGAGGTGACGAACTGCTCATCGGTGTTATTCGTGTCGACTACACGATCTCGCCGCGAGGTCGCGTCCGCAACCTGAGAACCGAGGCGAAGCCACCCGAATTCACCGAGATGCAGCGCATGGTGCATCGCGAAATGCGTCGTCGCGTATTTCGCCCGTCGATGGGGGAGGGGCAGCTTCAGACTTCCGAGGGCATGGTACTTGAGCATTCGTTCTATTATCGCCAGTCGGATCTCGACGCGCTGCAAAGCCCGAAGCAGGAAGCTCCCGAAGAGACAACAGAGCAAGAACAAACCGATTCCTGACACAGGTAATACTCTAATGAAGAAAACGACATTGCCTTCCAGGCAGGAGGCGTTGCCCGGACGCGACACACCGATGACGGTGCCGAAGCGCCACTTCGTGAATGGTGCGCCGCTGCAGGGTCCGTTTCCGGAGCACCTCGAGCAGGCTGTGTTCGGTCTGGGTTGTTTTTGGGGCGCCGAACGACGTTTCTGGGAAACCGCGGGCGTCTTTACAACTTCGGTTGGCTATGCCGGCGGCATCACGCCAAATCCGGACTACCGCGAAGTGTGCGGCGGCAATACCGGTCATACGGAAGTTGTCATGGTCGTCTTCGATCCGGCGACGGTCGGCTACGAAGACCTGCTGAAAGTGTTCTGGGAAAGCCACGATCCGACACAGGGCATGCGCCAGGGCAATGACATTGGCACGCAGTACCGATCCGCAATCTATACGTTCAGCGACGAGCAACAAGCCGCCGCACGTCGCTCATTGGCCGCCTATCAGGAAGAGCTGAGTCGCGCGGGGCATGGCTCCATTTCCACCGAAATCCTGCCGCTGGATGCTTACTATTACGCGGAGGATTACCACCAGCAGTACCTCGCCAAGAATCCTGGCGGCTACTGCGGAATCGGCGGCACCGGCGTCAGCTGCCCGATCGGCCTCGACCTCACGCAGAAGTCTGCGTAGGATGATGCGCCTTTCGACAGGGGTTGCTTAAGTGGCCGCAAACAAGAAGAAAACCACGAAGCCGCGCAGGCCGAGCCGTAAGCAGGCGGAGGACGCTGTTCGCACGCTGCTGCTCTGGGCAGGGGAAGATACGCGCCGCGAAGGCCTGCTCGATACCCCAAAGCGTGTCGCGAAGGCGTACGAAGACTGGTTTAGTGGCTACAAGAGAAATCCGGTCGAATACCTTGCACGTACCTTCGAGGAAGTCGAGGGCTACGACGAGATGATTGTACTGCGTGACATCGAATTCGAATCACATTGCGAGCACCACATGGCGCCAATCATCGGCAAAGCCCATGTCGGTTACCTGCCGCAGAACAAGGTCGTTGGCATCAGCAAGCTCGCCCGGGTCGTTGAAGCTTTTGCCCGACGCTTCCAGGTACAGGAAAAGATGACGGCACAGATCGCCAATTGCATTCAGGACGTCTTGCAGCCGAAAGGCGTCGCCGTCGTCATCGAAGCAAAACACCAGTGCATGACGACTCGCGGCGTACACAAGTCAGACGTATCAATGGTAACCAGCCAGATGGTCGGTACATTCCGCAAAGATGCACGGACTCGCATCGAGTTCCTGCGAATGATCGACGCGAAAGGCTGAGCCCGTCCTAGCGCAGGCCGAGCACGTCGGCGCCCTGCCTGAAGGTTATGTCGACAGGTATACTGGCATGCGTCAGGCGATCCAGGTCCGACTGCAATTGTGCTTTGATGATTCCATTCTCATTCGTGAGTTTCGCCGCGCCATCATAGTCGCCGTCTCCTTGCAACGTTAACAACAAGCGGGACAAGTCTGTCATCGCCGTTTCCATTTTCCGAAAATCGACGCGATACCTGCCGGAGTCGGCATCCCGCACGAAAGCACCGTGCTCGAGAAAGAAATTGAAACGCACCATGTTCGCTTTCCCATGAGCGCTGGCCGCGCCAAAACGAATCGATCGGAACACGCTGGTCATGAATGTCGTGTAATAGTCGCGCAGGTCGACGTCACCCAGTTCGCCAGCCTTATGCAACTCGGTTATCATATAGAGACCGAGGATGTCCGCCTTGCCCTCTTCCATACTTGAAGCGAGATCCAGCATGGCGGCCCGCACGGTTGTGCTGCCATCAACCGTGTTCTTGATACCGAGCCCGTGCGCCACTTCGTGAAACATGGTGTTGGCGAAGAACGCATCGAATGTGATGTGCTGCCGCTGCGATTCATCGATCAATTCATCAGCGATGGGCTCGAGAATCTTCTCGAACTTCGCCTGCATGGCGTTTTTTAGTTGCAACCGGCGCGTGCCCTTATCGAGTTGCACGTTCTCATCGTTCGGCAGGTTGATCGCGATGGTCTTCGACCCGGCATTGCTGTGCCCGGCATAATAGACGACGTCATAGGCGTTGAGATCGGAGTCGGTTCCCGGCATTTCCCACTTGTATTCGTCGTCGACGGGCAGGCCGCGCTGCAGGTCAGGCAGAAACGCGGCGAATCGGCTCAAACGATCACTCCACTCCAGGTCCTTGATCAGCACATAGGCCTCGTAGGCCGTGCGGTAGCCGAACAGGCGATCTTCGTACGACTCGATCGGACCGATGACGACGTCAATCTCGTTATCTTTAACATCCATCCAGTAGCGATCGCTGATTTCGAAATCGTCGCTGATCAATGCGGCGGCACGCAATTTGAGATAATTGGCAAAGTCAGCACTCTTCGCCAGTTTCGCCGCTTTTCGCAATAACGCCGCCGCCTGGCTTAACTCTTCGGCGTAGACTGCGTGATATGGCACAAGTCCAAGTGAGCCATCCCCGTCGCGTCGAATCAGCGAATATTGTCCGGCCTTGCCCGGCAGATAAGCCGCGTCGAATTCTTCCTTCGTCAAATCCGCAGGATAGAAACGCGCGCCCAGCGGTTTTTCGCCGGCACTCTTGATAAACGGCTTGTCGTCGTCGAGACGATCCCAGGGACCGTAATTCAGTTCGGCGAATCGCCGCGTCTCGGCATCTTCAATGGATTGCAACCAGGCCGTGTGATCATCGCCGTAGGCCTGCTTCCAGAAGAGGTCGTCCATGATTTCGGATGCCTCGATAAGAATGGCGATCATCTCGCGCTGGTCGTCGCTCAGCGAGCCAAGATCGGCAGCCAGCTCAAAATCCGCGTAAATTTCAGGTCGGGGCTCGACCGCAGACGACGATGGTGCGACCGGCAACGGCGCCTCCTCCCTGGCACAAGATGCGAAAACAGCCAGCAGGAAAATTGCGCTTACAATGCGCACGCAAATTCGACAAATCACGGTAACTCCTACGAATAATTTCTACGAATCGGCCATTATCGCACAAGCGCTTGTCTGAGCGTTCAGAGATCCACGAGTTCCACGTCGTCGCAGGTCAGTTCGCGACCGAGAAAGCGGCTGCCGACGCTGGCGAAACGTCGTGCGCCGTCAGTTGCCAGGAAGCGCGTTGCTCCGTGCTCTTCGTGGTCGCGCAGCTGACCTGCCGCCGCCAGCGTCTCTCTGACTACGCCCGCCGTCGTGCTGGCGGAATCAATGAGTACGACATTGTCATCGGCGACGGCCCTGATCGAAGCGCGTAGCAGCGGAAAATGCGTACAACCGAGGATGATCGTGTCGGCGACGAACCCGCCAACGGTTGCTTCGTCGAGATATCGCCGAATTATCGCCAGCGCAATATCGCCATCGTTCCAGCCCTCTTCGGCCAGCGACACGAGCAGTTCGCAGGCGTGCTCGCGGATACTGGCGTCCGGATCGCGGGCGCTGATGGCCTGCCGGTAAGCGCCCAACCGCACGGTTGCTTCCGTCGCAAGTACGAGATGTGCTGCATGCGGGCGCGCACTGGTCGCGGCCTCAGCGCCCGGCTCCACAACACCAATAACAGGCAATGGACTCAACTGATCGCGCAACTGTTCGAGCGCAACAGCCGACGCCGTATTGCAGGCGACGACCAGCAACTTGATGTCCTGTGCCTGCAACTGCGCGGCGGCACGGATCGCATATCGGGCAACCGATGTCGGGCTCTTCGTGCCATATGGCAATCGCGCGGTATCTCCGAGGTAGACGATATTCTCCTGCGGCAATTCGGCACGTATCGCCTTGTGCACCGTCAGCCCCCCGACGCCGGAATCGAAGACTCCGACAGGCCGGTCGTTTTCATTTTGCGTGTTCATCGTTGCATTGTGCCGAAGGATGGCCATCTGTGGAATAATTCGCTGCGTACGGGAACGCCCGACCCCGAGAGGAAGCATGCGTAAACTGTTATATGGCATCGTCGTCGTCATTGTTTTGCTGATCGTTATCGGCTTTGCGCTACCGCAAAACGGGCGCGTTGAGGTGGCGACGAAGATTAACGCCAACGCAGCGACCGTTTTTGCGCAGCTGAACGACTTCCGGCGATTCTCGTTATGGGCACCGCTCCTGGATATCGACCCTAACGTGCAGGTCCTGTATTCCGGAGAGCACCGCGGCGTGGGCAGCACCATGACCTGGAGCGGTACGGTCGCCGGCAGCGGTACGCAGACAATTACAGCGAGCGATCCGTTCGAACGAATTGACATCGTCATGAACCGCGGCGAGTCGGCTGAGGCGAATACGTGGTTCGTTCTGACTGAAGACGCGGGGGTCACAACAGTCAGCTGGGGCTTCGAAACCAATTACGGCCTGAATATTCTTGGCCGGTACTTTGCGCCGCTTTTCAGTGGCGTGGTTGCCCGCGAGTATCGATCCGGCCTCGACAGGTTGAAGGAGCTTGCCGAGGGTCTTCCGGCGGCAAACTTCAGCGATCTCGAAATTGAACAGCTCACCGTCGAGGCGACCGAGATTGCGTATATACGTACAACTTCAGCGGCAGAGCCAGGCGCCATGTCCGACGCCATGGGCAAATCGTATTTCGAGATCCTCAATTTCATCGATGAGCATGGACTCGAGGACGCGGGGGCACCCTTGTCGATTATCCGCAATTACAGCGGATCCGAACTGGTGTTCGATGCCGCTATTCCGGTACAGAACGTCGCGGAATCGACGCCGCGAGAGGGGCCGGCGGTCAAACTGGGCTCTACTTACGACGGGCCCGTCCTGCGCATCAAGCATGTCGGCAGCTATCGAACGTTGGGCGAGACACATGGCAAGATAGCGTCCTACCTGGCGGCGCACGGCGTGGCTCGTAACGGTCCGGCATGGGAGTCGTATGTCAGCGATCCCGGCAGCGTAGCTGCAACCGAGCTGATTACGATCGTGTATTACCCGATAATCCTGGAATAACCGCGCGAATCGCGGCGCGGTCAATGACGGGCTGTCAGACCGATTTGATCAGAAACGGCGGCACCCGCGCCGGTTGATCCTCACCAATCGGCATCTTCGCCTGACCGTCATCGCGCATGCGGCAGAGCTCGCCGAATAGCCTGACGATCTCGCCGGCGCACTCGCTGGCGTCAGCGGGAGACATCTTGCGTACCGACGCGCACACCGCGCTCTCACCGTTCAACGGCGCGACGCTTTGCATGCATTGGCGCAAATCGGCAAACGTCTGTTTCAGTGCAATCGGCAAATCATCGTCATCGATAACGCTGAGGTATTCCTCGTAGCACTTGGTAAGTCTTTGTTTTATATGACCATGCCCGGCCAGCACCAGCAGTGCCGCACGAAAGCGATCTACGGGGTGTGTCATTGTCGCTCCAGCGTTTCGTTATTTTTCTGACCGCCAATCCTCGAGGCGGCATCTACGCTTTTTCTTTGTTTCACGCGGGCTATCTCCTTTGCCCAGGGCCCCCTGCAGGGCCTCAATTCCGTATGTACTCCTGATCTTTCAGAGCTTTGCGTTTGGTTCTTATATCAGAACTTGCGAATCACGCGCAAGTAAGAGGAAACCGAAGCAGAAATCGCGATCTGCCGATCGACCCTGCTCAGGACTGGCGGCTGATCTCGATGCTCCAGCGCTCGTCGCCGAGTTCCCGCTCGCATGCGTACATCGGACCATCCTGATCTATCTGCCAATCAGTCGCCAGGGTCTCCGACATTACATAATCGCGATGGATTTCGAGCGCTGTTTCGATTGCGGCCGAACCCCGGACGCCCAACATGATGCGATCCGATACCTCGAGGCCGGCTTGCTTGCGAGCATCCTGCACCGAGCGAATAATTTCACGTGCGTAACCTTCATTAACGAGGTCTTCATTGAGCTTCGTGTCGATAGCCGTCAGAAAACCGGCATCCGCTTCGCAAGAAAAACCTTCCGCCGAGTGCGTTTCGATCAATACGTCATCGCCCTGTAGCTCGATCGTTTGCCCTGCGACTTCGATGCCGAACGCTTCGCCGCGCGCCACCGCGCCGGCAACTTCGGCGCCATCTGCTGACATCAGTGCTTTGCGTATCCGGGGTACGAGCTTGCCATATTGTTTGCCCAGTTTCGGCAGATTGGGTTTGATCAGGTAACTGACCAGCCCCGCATCACGCGCGATGAACTCGATCGACTTGACGTTGAGCTCTTCGAGAATTTGCTCCTGATGACTGGCGAGTGCCCCGGCCGCTGCATCATTGGGAACGCGCACCAGCAATCGCGATAGCGGTTGACGCGTACGAACACCGGATTTGACGCGTGCAGCGCGCGCAAGGCTCACAACTTTCTGCACAACGCCGACGTCGTATAACAGCTCGTCGTTTTGCCACCCGGAATCCGGCTCGGGCCAGTTGCCCATGTGCACTGATACCGGCGCATCGGGATCGACGGTTCGCACCAGGTTCTGATAAACATGCTCCGCAAGAAACGGAACGAACGGCGCCATCAGTTCATGCACGCCCTTCAGACATTCGTAGAGCGTGAGGTATGCGGCCTGCGTATCTTGCGGATCAGATGACTTCCAGAAACGGCGGCGATTGCGGCGCACGTACCAGTTGCTGAGTTGGTCGACGAATGACTCGATGGCCTCGCCCGCTGTCTTGGCGTCAAAGTGATCGAGCGACGCGGTCACCACAGTGACCGTTTTGTGTAGTAATGCCAGTGCCCAGCGATCGATTTCCGGACGCTCGGCAAACGGTATGTCGCGACTGAGATCCACCTTGTCGAGCCGCGCATACAGCACAAAGAAACCGTAGGTGTTCCAGAATGTGTTGATGAATGAACTGGCGACATCGGCGACGATCTCGACGGAAATACGTTTCGGCGCGTCAGGCGACAGCCGCGCGAGAAAATACCAGCGCAGCGCATCGGCTCCCACGGTATCGAACACATCGTACGGATCGATGATATTACCCACCGATTTGGACATCTTCTTGCCTTCCTTGTCGACAATCAGGTTCAGGCAGATGCAGTTCTTGTACGCGACACTATCCGATACCAGCGTCGCTATTGCGTGCAACGTGTAGAACCAGCCGCGTGTCTGGTCAATCGCCTCGCAGATATAGTCCGCCGGGAAGTGTTTCTCGAACCTGTCCTCATTCTCAAACGGGAAATGCCACTGCGCGTATGACATGGCGCCGGAGTCGAACCAGCAGTCGATCACCTCGGGAACTCGCTCCCAGGACTTGCCGTCCTTCTCGAATGTGACCTCGTCGACGGCCGGGCGGTGCAGATCGAGCTCGCTCAACTCACGCCCGGTCAGTTCCTCGAGTTCCGAGACCGAGCCTACACAATGGAAGCCGCCCTCGCCGTCCGTCCAGACGGGCAACGGGGTGCCCCAGAATCGTTCACGCGACAGCGCCCAGTCGATGTTGTTTTCCAGCCATTTGCCAAAGCGCCCGTCGCGGATATGCCCGGGCACCCAGTTAATCGTCTGGTTGAGCTCGGACATGCGCTCACGAAACTTCGACGTGCGGATGTACCAGGCATTTTTTGCGTAATACAGAATGGGGTCGCCGGTGCGCCAGCCGAACGGGTAGTTATGTTTATAGCGCTCCGAACGAAACATCATGCCACGCTCTTTGAGAATGCGGATCAGCGGTTTGTCGGCGTCTTTAAAAAACAGGCCCGCCACCGGTTCGACCGCATCGACAAAGTGTCCATCCAGGCCCACGCCATGGACGACGGGCAGCCCGCTGGCCTGTCCGAGGGCAAGGTCATCGACACCGTACGCGGGAGCGGTATGCACGATACCGGTGCCATCTTCGGTGCTGACAAAATCGGCGGCCAGCACGGTAAATGCGTTCTCGGCGTCAACCGAGAGGTAATCGAACAGCTGCTCGTAGCGCATGCCGACAAGGGTCGAGCCATTGACCGTCTTCGTCACCGCATGCTCGACATCGCGGAAGACCGCTTCGCGCAATGCATCGGCAACGATCAGCGTCTGGCCATCCGATTCGCAATAGCTGTAATCGATGTCTTCGCCAACGGCAAGCGCCAGGTTCGACGGCAGCGTCCAGGGTGTCGTCGTCCATACAAGAAAGTAGGTATCCGCCTCGTCTGCGACCTTTAAGCGCACGGTAATCGAGGGATCCTCGACCTCCTTATATCCTTGCGCGAGCTCGTGTGACGAGAGCGTCGCGCCAATTCGCGGGTCGTACGGGACGACTTTGTAACCGCGGTAGATCAGGTCCTTGTCCCAGATTTTCGCGAGCAGATTCCAGACCGATTCGATATAGTTGTTGTCCAGCGTGTAGTACGCCTCATCGAGATTCACCCAGAACCCCATACGCTCAGTCATCTTCTCCCAATCACCGATATAACGCATGACGGAGTCACGACAGCGCCGGGTAAATTCCGCGATACCGATCTTTTCCTCGATCTCCTGCTTATCGAAGATACCGAGTTCCTTTTCGATCTCGTGCTCGACCGGAAGGCCATGCGTATCCCAGCCGGCTTTGCGAGGCACATGGTAGCCACGCATGGTTTTGTAACGCGGGAAAACATCTTTGAAGCTGCGCGCAAGTACATGGTGAATGCCGGGTTTGCCATTCGCCGTCGGCGGACCTTCGTTGAAACTGAACTGCGGCCCATCTTTGGTGGCTTCGAGCGTCTTCGCGAACACATCATGCTCGCGCCAGAACGCGAGGACCTCGTTCTCGAGGTCCGGTCCGTTATAGCGACCCTGTACTTCTCTAAACATCACTTCTTTCGATGACAAATCTGTGTACTCCAAAAACAGAAACGCCCCGGGCGCATGCTGTGCACCCGGGGCGATTCGAATTCGTCGCGGTACCACCCGGTTTCGCGGCCACTCATTTCTGTGAGCACCGCCTCATGGACCGCCATCACCTGATCGATGGTCCGTCGCTCGTATCGTGAGCCACTCGGCCAGGCCTACTCAGCATCCCATTTCGGTTGGCGACTCCGGGGTGATAGTCGGCAGACTCAAACCCGGAGCTTGCACCATCCTCCGGTCGCTAAGGCTTGAGCGGACTGCCTGTTTGTCCCTTTCAACGTCTTGTCGGGGAAATTACTGGCCATCCACACAAAACACAAGGGTCAAAGGGAAAAAATACCGTTTATCATGCCGTAACACGCAAAGCAGGAATCCGCATGTCGAATCACCGAGCATTGATCACCGGCGCCTCGGCCGGACTTGGGCGCGAATTCGCCAGCCAGTTGGCAGTTGCAGGCACGGACCTGGTTCTGGTCGCTCGCCGTGAAGAACGGCTGCAAGCGCTGGCCGCGGATCTCAGCAAGGCACATGGCGTCAGCGTGGCGGTCATCCGGGCCGACCTGTCCAACCCGGGTGCGCCAGCGGTGCTCTTTGACGAGACGCGAAGGCGCGGTCTCGATATCGATTATCTGATCAACAACGCCGGCTCCAGCGGACCGGATCTGCTGGGCGACCGTGGCTGGCCGGACCACAACGACTACTTGCAGCTGATGACTACGTCGGTCGCGGCAATGTGCCACTTCTTCATCCCGCCAATGCGGCAGCGAAGCTTCGGGCGGGTACTCAATGTCGCGTCGGTCGCAGGCTTGATGACGGTATCGGGCGACTACAGCTATGGCCCGACCAAGGCCTATCTCGTTGCATTGTCCAGGGGGCTGGCGATCGCCCTGCGCGACGAGGGCATTCACGTCACGGCTTTGTGCCCCGGATTCACACACACCGACTTTCACGCGTCTGAAAAACTTACCCGCATGAAACGCTCATCACCTCGCTTTATCTGGTACGACGCCGATGTTGTCGTTCGCGAGGGATTGAGGGCGCTCGAGAAAGGACGCGCCGTCTATATCTCGGGCAGGCTTTATCGTTTCGCCATACCGATACTGCGCTTGCCGCCGAGTCGTTGGCTGATTTCGGCGTTCGGTGTCGAGGTTTGAAGTGATCAGCATGAATAGGATTACGTGCATGCAGATCGATGCATTTACAGACCGTCCATTTGCCGGCAACCCGGCCGCTGTATGCCTGCTCGAGGAAGAGCGCGACGAGGTATGGATGCAGGCCGTCGCCGCAGAGATGAACCTCTCAGAGACGGCCTTCGTACGCCCACTCAATAAGGGGTTCGAGCTTCGCTGGTTCACGCCCACTATCGAAGTCGACTTGTGTGGCCACGCGACACTTGCGTCAGCCCACGCACTCTGGTCAGAAAACGTCGTTGAGCCCGACGGGCAAATCCGGTTCTATAGTAAGAGCGGTGAACTGATCTGCACGCGGCGAGATGATCTCATCGAACTCGATTTTCCGGCTACGCCGGTTTCGCCTGCCGAGCCTTCCGCCGAACTCTGCAACGCCCTTGGTATCGAAGCGATCTTCCAGGGCGCGTCAAAATTCGACAGCCTGGTGCTGGTTGAGTCTGAGCGGGTGCTGCGTTCCATTCGGCCGGACTTTCCCAAACTGCGCACTTTGCCGTCCAGAGGGGTGATCGTGACCAGCGCAACGGCTGACTCGCGCTTCGATTTCGCCTCCCGCTTTTTCGCCCCGAATGCCGGCGTTGACGAGGACCCGGTCACCGGCTCGGCGCATTGTGCGTTGGGACCGTTTTGGAGCGAGCGGCTGGGCAAGACGGAAATGACGGCGTACCAGGCGTCCTCCCGCGGCGGCATCGTGCGCATTTGTGTCGCCGGTGACCGCGTGTTCCTTGCCGGGCAAGCCGTTACCGTTCTAAAAGGCGTGCTTGCCGGCGCGGCCCAGGGTTAGGACGTTGCGAACGCTTGGCGCCGCTGCCTCTTTGATGCGTCTTGATGCTGTCGCCCGGTCGGTTTCCGTTCGACGGTCGGGCACCGCTCACGGGCCGCACTGAGCGCGGACAGCCTGGATTATTACCTCTGTACCGGATAGGAGTATCATCGGGCAAGCGGAGAGCCATAAATATCCACGCCACGCCCGGCAATACCTGGAAGCAACCGAAGGCATGCTGTAATCAGCCGATGATCATTGCGCCATACAGGGACAACCTGAAACAGATTGTCATTCTGAATCCGAAGGGCGGCTGCGGTAAAACCACGCTTGCGACCAACCTGGCCTGCCACCTCGCGCTGCGCGGATCCCGGCCGATACTGATCGACAACGATCCGAAAGGCTATACGACTCGCTGGTTGCAGACACGGCCCGAGGGTAGCCTCGCGATCGCCGGCGTCAGCACAGACGCTTCCAGTGACATTACCGAGCGCCGTTTGCCGCGAATCCCGCGGCGAATCGATACCGTTATTGTCGATACCCCGGCGGCTCTTTCGGAGCGCGAGATCGGACAGCTGACCTATAACGCCGACTGTATCCTGGTGCCGATTTTGCCTTCAGCATTCGATGTCCATTGCACGACCCGCTTCGTTGCCAACCTGCTGGTCTTGACCGACTTCGAACGACCCGTGGCGGTGGTCGCCAATCGCACGCGCCAGAACACCAGGAGTCTCCAGATGCTGTTGCACACCCTGGCCAGTTTCGAAACCCCGACTATCGCGGTATTGCGCGATAGTCAGAACTTCGTACATGCCGCGAATGTCGGTTTGGGCATTTGCGAGTTGCCGTATTCCAGAGTTCAGCAGGATCTGGAACAGTTCGCTTACATCGTTAACTGGCTCGACAATCAACCGACACAGCGATGGAAACCCGGACTCTTGTCGGCGTTTCGTCGCGGAAGACAGCAATCCGGCACGAGGGCGCCAGCGAGCCTGCGCTGAGGTTCATTCGGCGCTCATCGCTCTTCCCGTTTGACCGCGCAATCGATGCAACGTTGCACCGTTGGATCAAATTCAAGACGCTTCGATGCAATTGGCTCGTCGCAGTCGATACAAATCCCAAAGCCACCGTTGTCGATGCGCTGCAGGGCGGCAGCGATGTCTCGCAACATCGCGCCTCGGCGCTGACCCGACGCTTGCGCCATAGCCTGCGCCTGCATGGCATCCATGCGCGATAACCGGCCTACTTTCGACTGATCGAGTTCGACTATCGCGGCAGAATCTGCCCCGGTTGCAACAAGACTCTCGATGTCGGCCTGGAGCTCGAGAAGCCGCTCGCGGGCTCGCTGTGGTGTGAGGTCGGCCATGAATTCCTCCGCAGTCACGAAAACGGTTGCGGGTCTCATCACGAATAACATCGCATAACCGTCGCCCGGTTGCTCGCAACGACGGCCTTTGCAGATTGCGCCCGAATGCGATCAAATCGCGATAATGTTCCCCGAACCGCATTTTATCGATTCCAACGGCATTCGCATGGCTGTATACGAACGGGGCGACGGACCTGCCATTATTTTCCTCCATGGTTTTCCGGAGCTGGCCTTCTCGTGGCGCCACCAACTCACAGCTCTGGCTGAAGCCGGTTATCGAGCGATTGCGCCGGATCAGCGGGGATATGGGAGAACTACCGCCCCACCGAATGTCGCGGACTATTGTATTGAGGCGCTTATCGCCGACGTACACGGATTACTGGACGTTTTGGACCTCGAGAGCTCCGTATTCGTTGGCCATGATTGGGGCGCCATATTGCTCTGGCACATGGCGATTCTGGCACCGGACCGGATCGAGAAGCTGATCATCCTGAATATTCCGTGTTTTCGCAGGCCACCAATCGATCCGATCGCGATGATGCGCGCGCGCTACGGCGACGAGTTCTATATCGTCGATTTTCAGGACTCCGACGAGGCGGATCGGGTCTTCGCCGAAGACCCCGCGCGTTTTTTTGACGTCGTCATGCGTCACAAGCAGATCACGCGCCAGCGCTTCGACAGCCTGCCACCGGAACGCAAAGTCGTGAACATCATTCGCTCGCTTCGGCAGGAACGGCACTTTGGTGAGCCGTTATTGCTGGAGGAAGAGCGCGATTATTACGCGGCGGCATTTGCAAAAAGCGGCTTCACGGGTCCGATCAACTGGTACCGAAACTGGACGCATAATTGGCGGGTCACCGAAGGCGTAGATCCTGTTGTAGAGATCCCGACGCTGTTTATCGGCGCTGTCGACGACATTATCGTCGCGCCGGAACAGATCGAAGCAATGAAGCCTCTGGTCGCCGATCTGACCGTTCGAATGCTGGAGGACTGTGGACACTGGAGTCAGCAGGAAAAGCCCGCCGAAGTAAATCGCCTGATACTGGACTGGTTAGTGCAGCGCCGGTGATAGCAGTGCGTCGGTGCCGGCGCCGAACATGGCCTGATCAAACGCATTGATCATAACGTCGGTGCTTTGCGCCCCGACGACCAGCAAGCGACGATTCATCAGATAACCCGGCACCCCAACGAGGCCGCCACTGCGCGCCTGCGCCTCTCGAGACAATACGACTTGCCGCAGCTGGTCACTCTCGGCCGCCTCCGCCACATCTTCGGCCGACAGACCGTGGGCAGCGACGATATCGACTAACTCGTCGCGATCGCCGATATTGCGGCCGCCTTCAAAAAAAGCGGACAACAGGGCTTCCGCCAATGCCGACTGGTCCAACCCGCGCATATCGGCAAGTTGTAACAGTTGATGCAACTGCACCGTGTTCGGAACATGTCGCAACAGATCGAAGCGAAAATCGATGTCGACATCCTTACCCTCGGCGGCCAGGTACTGCAGCACCGGTTCAATATTCTTCGAACCGCCAAATCGCCGCTGCAGGTATTCATCGAACGACTGACCTTTTGCAGGAATTTCCGGATTGAGCTGAAAAGGGTACCAACTGACATCATTTGGGCCCTGCACGGCTTCCAGCGCCTCGTCGAGCCGGCGTTTGCCGATGAAACAGAACGGGCAGACCAGGTCCGCGATGACATCCACATGCAGCGCAGCGGACAGCGTAAAGCCGTCGTTGTCTCGAACAATATTCGACTGTGACTCGGTCACTGGTACAAACCTCCTGCTGAGTCGCTGAAATCGGGGCCAAATCGACGATTTCAAGCTTGCGGGTTTCCCCTTGAATCCAAGCTGAACGTCCGCTCCTCACTATTTTGACGGTTGTTGATCGAAAAAGTTGGCTATTTCTTTCGAAAAGTGAGCGAAAATGGTCGTAAAAGCGCGATCACGCTACTAAATGTCTCGATTTCGTAGTTTTTCATAGCCATCTGAATGAGAATTAGAGATCGAGAAGGCGATTCGGAAGATTATCAGTTATCCATATTTACGAGAAAATCGCGAATTTTACTACATATTATTGATGATTTATCAGCATATCGCCGATTTTCTCTGGGATATTCGCTTGTATTCGCGGATGCAGAAAATCGGTCGGGAATTGGGCGAGATCCTAGCGATATTTTTTTAGTAGTTAGAGAGTTTTGGCGACTTTTAATAGCTATTTCTTCCCTGAAGACGACGAATGCCCTTCACCCATGCGATATATGCGATGCCGCCGGCTAGCAAGAAGTTGATGATTTCCGGGAGTGTGACGAGATCAACGGTGCCCTCGAGCATCGGGTCGCTGACGATGATCGCGCGCATTCCCATGCTCAAAATCAGCGCGACCAGCGTGAGCAATGACTCGAATGCGCCAATCAACTCGGTCCATGCCGGACGCCGGATCATCAGTACCAGGCATAAGAAGCAGACCCCGTAATAGGCCATTCGAGCGGCGGGATAGGGCTCAAGGAACGATAATCGAACATTGAAGCCAAGCGCAAAATCGAGAACGACGAATAACGCCGTGGCCGCGTAATACAACACCAGGGTGTTCGCCACGGCAGATCTCTTTACGTATTTGATACTGCCCTCCTCGTAACAATTTGGTGCCGGCAGCACTTGCTGCGCCAAAATGTGCAATATTTGAGGCTCTGGCCCGGTCTCTCTGGGCACACTGTAGCGCGAGGACCCTGTCCGTGTTGATCAAGAAGCTGACTGATATCCACCCTTCGGAGATTACGAGCAAGGAAAACTACCTGAATCGACGTGAGTTCATGCGCGTGGGAGCCGTCGCTGGCGGGTCGATACTTGCGCCCGCGGCGCTCGGCGCCGTAGTGCCGAAGTCCCGCCGAGCCAAGCTGGCCGACGTTGCTTCCAGCCCTTACAGCACCGACGAGGCGCCGAACAGCTACGAGGACATAAGCACCTACAACAATTATTACGAATTCGGCACAGGAAAAGATGATCCCGTTGCCAACTCGCAGGATTTCAAGGCGCGGCCTTGGAAGATCACCGTGGACGGGGAGGCAGAAAAAACCGGCACCTTCGACTTCGATGAATTGATCAAGCCGTTCGATCTCGAAGAACGAATCTATCGCCTCCGCTGCGTCGAGGCCTGGTCGATGGTAATTCCCTGGGTCGGCATTTCTCTCGCTGACGTCGTGAAGTCGCTTGCGCCCACGTCGAAAGCAAAGTACGTGGCTTTTCAGACCTTGCATGACCCTACACGTATGCCGGGACAACGTCGACGGGCCCTCGACTGGCCGTACCGCGAGGGCCTGACGATCGCGGAGGCAACCAACCCGCTGTCCATACTTGCCGTAGGGCTTTACGGCGAAGTGTTGCCGAATCAGAACGGCGCTCCGATTCGGCTAGTGGTGCCGTGGAAGTATGGCTTCAAGAGTATCAAGGGGATCGTTCGCATCAGTTTCACGGAGCGCCAGCCCAGGACCAGCTGGAACATGTCGCAGCCGCGCGAGTACGGTTTTTATGCGAACGTTAATCCGCAGGTCGATCATCCGCGCTGGAGTCAGGCTCGTGAAAGACGCATCGGCGCCGGCCTCTTCGCCAGCAAACAGCCTACCTTGATGTTCAATGGCTACGAAGAAGAAGTCGCGCATCTTTACAAAGACCTCGACCTGCGCCGCAATTTCTAAATCGAGTTGGATACGCTTAGACAGGTTCGACTGGTCTGGAAACCGCTGGTATTCGCGTTCTGCCTCGCGCCACTCGTCCTGCTTGTCACTGATGCACTTGAGCTGACCGGGCGCCTGGGCGCGAATCCCGTTGAGGAAATTCAGGACCGATTTGGAATATGGGCGCTGCGGTTCATCATGATTACGCTCGCCGTCACTCCGCTTCGTCGGATTACCGGCTGGAACTGGTTGGCGCGATTCCGTCGCATGTTCGGACTGTTCACGTTTTTCTACGTACTAATGCATTTTGTCACGTGGCTCGTACTCGACCAGGGCCTGCTGCTTTCGGCAATTCTCGAGGATCTGACCGAGAGGCCTTTCATCACGATTGGCTTTGCCGCACTGCTGTTACTGACCGCGCTCGCCGCTACCTCAACCAATGCGGCACGCCGGCGCCTCGGGCGGCGTTGGCAGACCTTGCACAACGCAACGTACGTAATTGCGATATTGGGTGTCTGGCATTACTGGTGGCAGGTCAAGAAAGACATCACGGAACCGTTGCTCTACGCGGGCATTCTCGCGGCGTTGCTGGGTGCCCGCATTATCTGGAGACAGGTTCGTAAGAGAAGACGGCGTCAAGTGGCTCTTCAAATACCGCAGCGATCTTGAACGCGGCCTCCAGCGACGGCGAGTACTTCTCCTTTTCGATAGCGACGATGGTCTGGCGCGTCACGCCCACCTTTTCGGCCAGCGCTTGTTGAGTCATCTCGCCGTGATGGAAACGCAGCACACGGATATTGTTACGAACGTGGGTCTTGGCCATCAGGCCGCGAACCGATAGTAGGCGATCCGCGAGATGAGTTTCACGATTTCTGAAGCCGTCAGTACAAAGAGGATCCAGACTGCAATCGTCAGGGCAGTCATCGTTTCTGCCGGTGTGATCGCATCGATGGCCTCGTTGGCGATAATTTGTCCTACCAAAGTAAAGAGGCCAATTCCCAGGGCGAATCCGGCAATACGCTCTGCCTTGAGGTTGATAAAGACATCCCTTTCGTCCTGCACGCTGTCGCTCTTGCTCGCGACGACCACGTGGTAGATGCTCTCGATAATAACGAGGGCGATGACGCAACCGATGCTGATCGCAATGAGCTCGGCCGCGGCGCCACCTTTCCCGGCCGCCGCGAACGCAGCTGGGAAATACCAGTAGGACACCAGGCCCAAAGCCACAAGCGAACCCCATGCACTTTTCTCCTTAAACGTCATGTTCATCGATGTCTCCGTCAAAATGGTCGATGAGAAAAATGTAAAAGATTTTTTACATCATGTCAAGATTTTTTTACGCGATAATCCAAGTAAAAGCCGGGGCGGCCGCAGCCGTCCCGGCAATCGTGCACACGTAAGTCAGGCGACTTTAACCGTGTGCCGTTCCGCCGCGCGGATTTTCGGAAGCGTGACTTTCAGGATGCCGTCCTTTAACTCGGCGTGGATGTTATCAGGATCCACTTCATCCGGCAGCGCGACGGTTCTCGTCAGCTTGCCGTAGCCAAGTTCATGCCGATAGAACTCATCCTTCTCGTCTACTTCCTCGAACTCCCTCTCGGCCTCTATCATCAGACGATTGCCTGCGATTGTGACCTCTACGTCGTCTTTCTCTACGCCAGGCAGTTCGCCACGGACTACGAGCTCTTTGTCGCGGTCAATGATATCGAGGCGGAGACTCCGCTCCAGATCGATGTCAGTCGGCCACTTCCACCCAAAGGGCTCAAACGTCTCCATCCAACGGCGTGGTGGGAAGTTCTCAAAGAACTCCTCCATGCTGCGGGTGAGAGGCGCCGTCCGCCTTACATCAATCGCCCTGTCGCGGGGCTCTAACTTACGCAGAATTGACATATGACACACCTCCTTCCCTTTGCAACGCTGGCGATCCTCCGCCAGCAAATCACTTATAGGCCCGGTACGCAAAAGTGCAATTCGTGCTTGTCCGGATTGACAGCACTCGGGCGATATAACCAAAAACTTCGGCGCCTCGTTGCCGGTCAGGCCTTTCAACCGGCCGTCACACCGATCCCACGGATGCCTGTGAACGGGTCGCAAAGACACAATTCTTGACATTTGAATCGTTCACGCCCCGAGCATAATCAGCCATTCTTGGTATAGTTATTGGCGCAGCAAAACAACAACATGGGAGTGTCACACAATGAATGACATCATCAGTAGGTTCACGGAATTCCTGGGACCCGCGGGCTCGGGCGCAATCGGACACGCGCTTATCGGCCTCGCGATTCTTATCATTGGTCTTTTTGTCGTCAAGATGATCGTCGGCGTCTTAAAGCGCATGCTCACGAAAGTATCGGCATTGCATCGGACTAATCCGGACGGTTCGGTGACAGACCTGGTATCACCAATCGCGTCGTTGGTCAAAGCGGTGCTGACGATCTTCGTACTCATCGCAGTGCTGCAACATTTCGGCCTGACGGACGTATTGGAGCCTTTGAAAAACCTGGTTAACAAGTTTATGGGCGCGTTACCCAATATCATCGGTGCCGGAGTCATCGCCTACGCTGGCTGGATCATCGCCAAAATCGTGTCACAGCTGGCTGGCGTTGGATTGGCCAAGGTTGACGAGCAGCTGGCCGAACGTCTGGGAAATAAAGACATCAGTATTGCCAAATTCGGCAGCGCGCTGATCATGGCCATCATCCTGTTGCCGATCGTGGTTTCCGCACTGGGTGTACTCAATATTCCAGCAATCTCGGACCCGGCTTCCGCAATGATCGAGAAACTGATGGCTGCCGTACCCAATATCGTTGGTGCAGGCATTATTTTACTGGTCGTGTACTTCGCGGCGAAATTTGTTGTCTTCATAGTCGGCGGTCTCCTCGAAGGCGCTAACATCAATGCTCTGCCGCAGAAGATGGGCATACAAGGCATGTTTACCGAATCGTTCACACCGACACGACTGGTCAGTGTTGCGATCATGTTCTTCTCGATGGTCGCCGCGGCTACTGCTGCCGTGAACATCCTTGGAATCGACATCATTTCCGAGGTGTTTGCCAGCGTGCTCGAATTCGGCGGCGGGATTCTCGTCGGTGGCGTTATCTTAATCATCGGTAACTTCTTGAGTACGATTGCTTACAACAAGTTGTCGAGTCACGGGAATAGCGGCATCGCGAATATTGCGAGAATAGCGATTCTCGGCCTGGTACTGGCGATGGGTCTGAAAGCGATGGGCCTCGCCGACAACATTGTGACGATGGCCTTCGGCTTCACGCTGGGCAGCGTCGCAGTTGCAGCGGCGCTCGCGTTCGGTATCGGTGGCAAAGACGCCGCCAAGTCGATCGCCGACGGCTGGGCAGAAAAGATCAACACCCGTTAATTCGTCTGTTATTGGCTGACCAACAGGCCAAAAAAAGCCCGGCAATTGCCGGGCTTTTTTTTGGCCACGGATGGCCTTATGTCGCGAAGCACATGGATGTGCGGGAGCGACGCTTGGCCACGGATGGCCTTATGTCGCGAAGCACATGGATGTGCGGGAGCGACGTCTGTCGGGACAGACGCGGCTGTTACATCATGCCGCCCATGCCACCCATGCCGCCCATGTCTGGCATCGGCGGTGCAGCGACCTCGTCCTGCGGCGCGTCCGCGACCATTGCTTCGGTCGTCAACAGCAGGCCGGATACGGAAGCGGCATTCTGCAATGCGTAGCGCGTGACCTTGGTCGGATCCAGGATACCGGCGTCGATCATGTCACCGTATTCGCCGGTGGCCGCGTTGTAGCCGAAGTTACCCTTGCCCTCGGCAACGGCGTTCAGCACGACGCTGGCGTCGCCGCCCGCGTTGCGGACGATCTGTCGCAGCGGCTCTTCAACAGCGCGCTTCAGGATCGCAATACCGACGTTCTGATCGTCATTGTCACCCGTGAACTTATCGATCGCTTTGACTGCACGAATCAGCGCAACGCCACCACCTGGAACTACGCCCTCTTCGACAGCGGCGCGAGTTGCATGCAGCGCGTCTTCAACGCGTGCTTTCTTTTCCTTCATCTCAACTTCTGTGGCAGCACCAACCTTGATGACGGCGACACCGCCAGATAGCTTGGCAACTCGCTCCTGCAGCTTCTCTTTGTCGTAGTCCGACGTGGATTCTGCGATCTCGTTGTTGATCTGCTCTACACGGCCCTTGATGTCCGACGCCTGGCCGGCACCGTCAATAATGGTCGTGGCTTCCTTCGTGATCTGAATTTTCTTGGCTTCACCAAGGTCATCAATCGTGGCTTTCTCAAGCGACAGTCCGACTTCCTCGGAGATAACCTGCCCGCCGGTCAGAACGGCGATGTCCTGCAGCATGGCTTTGCGACGATCGCCAAAGCCCGGAGCCTTGACGGCGGCGACCTTGACGATTCCGCGAATGTTGTTAACGACCAGCGTAGCAAGCGCCTCGCCTTCCACATCTTCGGAAATGATCAGCAGCGGACGACCGGCCTTGGCAACGCTCTCAAGAACCGGGAGTAGATCACGAATGTTCGAAATCTTCTTGTCGAACAAGAGAATCAGCGGGTTGTCGTGCTCGACCTGCTGGCTATTCGCGTCGTTGATGAAGTACGGGGACAAATAACCACGATCGAACTGCATGCCCTCAACGACATCCAACTCGTTGGCGAGGCCGGAGCCCTCTTCGACCGTAATAACGCCTTCCTTGCCAACCTTGCCCATGGCATCCGAGATAATCTCGCCGATCTCGGCGTCAGCGTTTGCGGAGATACTGCCGACCTGTGCGATCGCTTTCTCGTCCTCACATGGCTTCGACTGCGCCTCCAACTCGGCAACAATCGCGACAGACGCCTTGTCAATGCCGCGCTTCAGATCCATCGGGTTCATGCCGGCAGCAACCGATTTCAGGCCTTCGCGGAGGATTGCCTGTGCCAGCACTGTGGCGGTGGTCGTTCCGTCACCGGCGACGTCAGACGTCTGCGAAGCGACTTCCTTGACCATCTGCGCGCCCATGTTTTCAAACTTGTCCTCGAGTTCGATTTCCTTGGCAACCGATACGCCGTCTTTCGTGACGGTGGGTGCACCAAAACTCTTGTCGAGCACGACATTGCGGCCTTTGGGACCCAGGGTCACCTTTACCGCGTTCGCGAGAACGCTGACGCCAGCAAACATTTTCTGGCGAGCGTCATCGCTAAAACGTACTTCTTTAGCAGCCATTGTTTAGATTCCTCTCTTGAGTGAGGCGGCGTGAACCGCCTTCTATGTTCATGAATTTAGAGTGATGCGACGGAGGCTCAGCCTTCGATAACCGCCATGATGTCGTCTTCCTTCATCACCAGCAGTTCTTCACCTTCCACTTTGACTTCCGTGCCGGCGTATTTGCCGAACAGGACCTGGTTCCCGACCTTGACGTCGAGCTTGCGGATATCGCCGTTTTCGAGAATTTTGCCATTGCCTGCAGCGACGATTTCGCCCTTGATGGGCTTCTCTGCCGCGGTGTCGGGAATTACGATCCCGCCCGGCGATGTGCGCTCTTCTTCCATGCGTTTAACGATGACCCGATCATGAAGCGGACGCATCTTCATGGTGCATATCTCCTATAAGTTAT
>Ga0224508_10000456_pt1 | contig 40877 bp, 35 predicted proteins | sample SF_Jan12_sed_USG_4_FD_170157 | JGI IMG/M metagenome (GOLD analysis project Ga0224508, IMG submission 170157) | Sediment microbial communities from San Francisco Bay, California, United States - SF_Jan12_sed_USGS_21 | ecosystem: Environmental > Aquatic > Marine > Sediment | place: USA... | reverse complement strand
GCGCTGACATTGACGCCCGGCAGCAACACCATCTTCGACGACGATGGAGACGGCGTCCCCGACTACGTGGACGACTGCCCGGGCCCGGGCTGGCGCATCCCATGTGATGGCGACGCGAGCGACGACGGCATCTACGAGACGACGTACTACAACTCCGATAACCCGAACACCGTCGCTGCCGATATCAATGTGACCGGCGCCATTCGGTTCGCCGATGCCTACATCTTGATGGATAGCACGGGCTCCATGGGAGGCGAGCAGGCACAGCTGGTCCGGGACCTGACGAGGGGCACCTTCGCCGGCTGCTCGGGCGCTGGAGGTACGGGCCTCATCGGCGCGCTGAAATGCTCGATCGCCGATCTCTGGATGGGCTTGGGGGAGTTCAAAGAGATCCCACTATCGCCGCACGCGAAACCGTATACCCAGACTCCGTTTCACCACTACCTCGACTTGACGATGACGTGAACGACCGTCCTGAGGCCGTCTCCTCGCTGGTTCGCTCCAACAGCGACAGGCCCGAGGCGACCACGCAGGCCCTCAACTCGCTCGTGACGGGCCAAGGGCTCGGGCCCTACGTGCCGACCCGTGGCGCATGTCCGTCGTTCCCGGCTGGACGCTGGGGTTACCCGTGTTTCCGGGCTGGCGCGCTACCGATCATCATTCTGTTCACCGACGCTCCGATGCGGAACGGACCGCTACCGGGCAGCGTGACGTACGGAGACCCCCCGTTCAATGGGATCCTAGGCGCAGGCGCGCTCCTGCCGCCGGTCGAGCAGGACCCGGGCATGCTCTATGCGACGGACGCCTTCACCGCGCACGACCTTGGCGACTTGACGATGAAGTCGGTCACCGTGATGGGGACCAATGGCCGATTTGACGATAGTGCAACCACCTGGAATGCAGGACTCCTGCCCACGCGGCAGCAAGAGCAAGAGTTATTCGGATGGATTCGACGGCTTCGTCAAGTTCTCACTCAGCGCCCCAACGACCTTGTCGGTCAACGGCGAGGGCACGCACTTTCCATTCGCCAATGTGGCGCTCGCGACTTCGTTTGGCAGCTTCATTGGTTGCGACAACGGACCCGGCGGCGGCAACTGGTGGGGCCGCCTCAATGGCATGAACCTTCCGGCCGGCGATTTCTACGCGATCAACGATGCAGCGGTGCATCACAAGAGCAGCGCGAACGCCAATCGCGGCCCTTCCAGATCCGCATCCAAACCACGCCCTCCGACCCGAGCTGGTTGACGGCGGACTTGCCTATTCCATGGGCCAACGTGGAAGCTGAGCTTCTGGCGGCGGGCGTCAAGATCCTCACCGTGATCAGTCCCACGTCGACCGATGCGGCTGTGGTGACCGCCGAAGCTGAAGAGCTAGCGAACATCACTGGTTCGGTCGACCAGGCTGGCGACCCGTACGTGGAGCGAATCGCGACCGATGGCACCGGACTTTCCACCGCGATTCTCGACGCGGTCGACGCCTTGGTGGGCAACACCCGACGTGACATCACCAGCATCGCGGAGGACAACCCGGCGACATCGGGGGTCGACGAGAGGGACTTCGTCAAGCTGATCGAGGCGTCTTCATGCCCGACCGTGGGCGTCAGCAACTGCTTGGGCGGAACCGGGACAGACACATGCCTGGGCTGCCTGGCCGACGCGGACGTCCGCTTCCAGTTTCGGATTTCAAATGATTTCGTGACGCCGACGCTGCTACCGCAAGTCTTCGAGTTCGAGATGGTCGCGATCGCCGACGGAAGCGTGGAGCTCCTGAGGATTCCAGTTCGCTTGATGGTTCCCGGCACGGGCTTCAGCTACGGTAATGGCTTCTACGAGAACACCTACGAAGCGGACTACGTTTGCGAAATGCCGCCGGAGCGGCCGGACTGGGGCGACCTGACTTGGATCGGATCGACGCCTTCGGACAGCACCGTCGAGTTCGAGATCTTCACCGGAAACAGCCTCGCCGAGATGGACGCCCAAATTCCGATGTCCATCGTCTACCCGACCGACACGACGCTGCAGACCTATGACATAGGCGAGGCGCTCATCGCGAATGGCTTCGCGAACTACATGCCGTTCCTCCGGGTAAAGGCAAAGCTCAACGCATCGAGCGATTCCTTCTACACTCCGATCTTTACGGGGTGGTCGATGCAGTTCAACTGCGTTCCGCTCGACTAGCGACTACCGCCCCGGATCAGCGTGAGCATCGGCTTGGGCGCGTAGCCTGCGAGGTAACCGCTCTCCTCGGCTACGTAGACCCAGCCACGTTCATCGACGCGCATGAGGTCGGGGACGAGGTCACAGGGCAGGCTCGCAGAAAGCTTCTGCCCGTCGGCGGGACGCACCACGTGGACCGTCGATGCGGGCACGAAGAGCGCGCCGCCTCGCAGCACGGGTTCGAGCCGGCGCGGAATTTCGTCGGCGAGCGCATCGGCGAGGTTCGTTTTCCAGCGGAGGTTACCCGAGCGCACGTCGAGCGCGCTGAGCTGACCGAAGGGGGCGTTGACGATCCAGGTCTCGTCGAAGGTCAGGCCGGCGCCGCCGATGCCTAGGCCCGGGTCTTTGGTTTGCCAAAGAGACTCACCGGTCCGCAAGCAGTGCGCGCCTAGCATCGCCTCCTCGCCGGCGATCGAGACCAGCGCAGCGTTGGCGGCCACGCAGGGATCGGAGGTTGGGGGGCCCTGAAGCTCGCGCTTCCAGCGAGGTTGGCCGCTGTAGAGATCGATTGCGAAGAGCGCACCCTCACGCCGGCCCCGGGCGGCGGCTGCGATGACCGTTTCGCTGCTGATGACTGGCTTGAACTGAAAACAGCCGCGCTCGGCGAAACGCCAAACGTCTTCGCCAGTCGCGATATCGAGCGCGTGGATCGCGTCTTCCCCACAGGTGACCAGCAGTAGTCGGCCGACTTTCGTCATTCGGAATTCGCCGCCGCTCCGCGACGCAAAGCGCCACCGTGGCTCGCCCGTGCGAACGTCGATCGCAACGAGCCGGTGACTGCCTTCGGTCACCACGGCCACGGGGGGGATGTTGTCCCCGCCGGCCATCAAGCCCATCGGAGGACCGCCGATCCGCGGGCTGATATGGGTCGAACAGTAAGGCTCGCCGTCCTCGACATCGCAGAGCTCGACCTCGCCGTCGGCCGAGAGCCGGACCAGGACCGAGCCAAACATCATGGTCGTCGACGCTGGACCGGGGCGTGCCCAGAGCACCTTGCCGTCGTCCCGCGAGACGGCGACCACGTGTGTCTGCGTCGCGATCACGAGTCGATCGCCGCACATGAAGACCGAGTTCGCGTCGAGCCCCTCGAGGCAAATCCGCCAGCGCTCGTCGAACTGAAGGGAAGGGAGAGTGCTCGGCGCCTCGGATGGCTCGGTCTCGCCGTCGTGGTGCATGCGAAGGCGGTCGGGATCGAGGTTGACGAAGCTGTCTGCGCTTCGGCGCGAGCGAATTTCCCTGCGGAGCGTGCGGACCTCCTGCCGGAGGGCACGGACCCGGAGGTTTCGGCTCTGACCTCGGTCGGAGGCAACCAGACTTCGGAGCAAGTCGCTGGCGAGCTTTAGAATCGGGAGCGCAGCCTCGGCGATCGTGAGCGAAGTCGCGGTCAGGTCTCCACGCCCCTCCGCCGAAAGCTCGACGCTGACGAGCTGGTGAGACGACTTTCGCATCGCGATCTGAAAACCGCCGGCGCGCAGACGCACGTGAGTCGGGCGTGCGCTGTCCCAGGACTCCACCAACGTGCGCACCGCAACGACCATACGGTGCGCGGCCAACATGATGGGGCCGCGCGCCAAGGAGAGTCGACGCCCACGTACGAATGCCCACAGGTGTCCCTCAAACAGCAGCGCGTGCACGTCCGCCCGCGCCGAGCGGCCTTGGGAAGAGGCAGAAGAAGGATAGACTGCCGCTTCGTATCCAAAGGCCAGCGGCACGTGCTCGCCCGGCGCGTCGAGCTCGCCGCCTCGCTGATTGATCGGCGATGCTGGACCTTCGGGGTCCGGTGTGATTTTCGTCGCGAGGGCTCGTTCGGCCACTCGGATCGCGATCTGCCGCGCGGTCGGGTCGAGCTCTTGGCCCGCCGTTTCGAGCATCGATTGTGCACAGGTGTCCAGAAGGCGCCGCAGAGGAATCGCGCGATCGAGTTGATAAACGACGGGTGCGCTCGCCGTGCCGTAGCAACTCACCAAGACAGAGTCGCCGCGACGAACCAACGCGTATTCGACGGCGGCGGTCGCGAGCGGCAGGAGTACCTTGGGTTTAGAGCCGATCGCGAGCGCTGCTGCGGCCGCAGTTAGCTCCGCCAAGGCCGGGGTTTCGACATCGAGCTTCCCCCCGAGGAGAAGATGCTGAACACCGGAATCGGCACGTTTTTGGGCGTATGAAAGCGATTCGTCCAAGTGGGCGACCATGTTCTTTTTCCAACGCGAGCTGGGAGGAAAATGGTACTTGCTGCGTTCGATTGGGATCCAAAAAAAGGCGTGTTCGCCCATATATTGACAGCGGGTGGCGGCGATGGGCGAAGAAGCAAGGCCATGGGTATCGCTGGTGCGAGCTCGAGGAGCTCAGTCGACTCGGAGTGCCGAGGGAGCTCGTCGAGGCGGCACGCGACGCTTGGCTGGGATGCTAGACACGCTGTTCCCGAGCAGGTGGCGCAGGGCCGTGCTGAACCACTCTGCGGAGTGGTGAACGGACAGGTAGCGGCGCGCTCGATCGCGGAGCAGGTTTCCGGCTCGTTCGTCTTGAAACAAGCCCTCGGCAGCGGCGGCCAGCGCTCCGGGGTCATCGTCGGACACGATGTGACACACGCCCCGCAGCGGAAGCCCCGCCGTGGCCCGCCGCATCGCAACGACCGGAAGGCCCCGCGCGAAGGCGTCGAGCATCTTCACCGGAAGGCCGCCCTCGGTGCGTCTTGGTACCCAGGCGACGTCACTGGCCGCGTGTGCCAGCATTCGGGCGCGTTCCGATCCGAGTCCAGAAAACCCGACGGCATCCGCGACCCCCAGGCGTTCCGCGTGCTGTCGAGCGGGCGCAGGGTCTGACGCGGTGGCGACGAGCAATCGGGCGTTTGGCTGGCTGCGGGCCAGCACCGAGATGGCTTCGACGAGGTTTTCCCAGCCCTGGTATGGATCGAGGTTTCCCGCATACAGGCACACCTGCGCATCGGGCGCGATCCCGAGCGCCAACCGAGCCTCGCTCCGCGAGACTCGGTTGCAGACCGCCGACGACGACCAGGGAACCGGCAGGTATCGAACGCCGTCGCCCAGGAGCGTGGCAAGCGCAGGGGCAACCGCAGCAACCCCCGCTGCGCGCGCACACACCTGCTCCTCCAATCGCCGCGCGATGGAGCGGACCGGTCGCGCGGGGACCCCAGACATGTAGACCGGCAGCTCTCGTTCAAGAGACGTGTGTGCAACGTAGTAGACTGGAGCGACCCGCGCGGCGAGCGCCGCAACCGCCGCCTCGATGTGATGGGCGACAATAGCGCTCGGCTGAAGGCGGCGTACCAGCCGGCGGGTCTCGACGATGCACCGTGCGTCGAGCGCGACCTTGCCCCAGGAAGGGCCTGACCGAACGGAGCGCACCACGGGAAAGTTGGGGATGCGATGAATCTCGTACGGCGCGTCGAGCTCGTAGGCCGCGTGCGCGTAGGCCAAGAGATGGCTCGGCCGACCCACGCGCGTGGACGCCTCCAGCATCGAGGCTATCGCAGCTTGCGTGCCTTGGTGGGTGGGGAACGGTAGGCAGGCGACGTGGAGGATCATTCGATGTAGCCCAGCGATCGGAGTCGTGATTCGACGAGGGCTTCATTTCGCGCTCCGCGAGGCTCGAGCGGGCGAGGCGCCGGGAGCGCGACAGCCGGAGCGTTGGCTTCGTCGCGGAGCGCCTCCCAAAGAACCCGCCCCATGAACGAGGAGGGCACCGATAGGCCCAGCCGGTGGAGCAGAGTCGCGCTCAGGTCCGCGATGTGCGCGTCGAGGCGGCCTGCGGGCTTCACGCTCGGTCCGGCCAGGGCCATGAATCCATGCGAACGATGGCTGCCGGGTAGGCTTCGGCCTTTCTTGCCGAGCTTCTCGTGGTCGGCGAGCTTGCGGAATGGGTTGCCGGCGAACCGGTGCCCCGTAAAGCGGCTTCGCCGCCACGGCGCTGCGCTCGCCCCATTCTGGGGCTCGCTTGGCATCAGGTTGTACGAGTAGCCGTCGTCGAGGTGGAGATCGACGAGCAGGTCGGGGGCGCGATCCAAGTGCGGGCCTTCGAAGATCTCCTCGCGCGGAATCAAGTCGCGAAACACCGGCTTACCGCTCCATGGATCGCGTGTGCCAAGCAAGGCTGCCCGAATGCGGAGAATGGTTTCGCGCCTCTGCCCAGGTTGAACGATGCCGTCCGGCTCCCGCCCCGCCATGTTGAGGTGGATGCCAGGGAAGTAGTTCAGCTCATCGCTGAACGCGACCGTATTGGCCATGTCGATGGCGCCAAAGCGCACATTCGATTCCAAGCGGCTTGGCAACCAGGCGTTCCCCAGGCGGAACAGCCGCTCCCGAAGGTGCGGCGCAAACCGGCGCAAGGCGATCTCTTTCAGGCCCGCCCCGCCTCGACCCCGCCGCGGCCGAAAGCGCAGCAACGCGTGCTGGGCCAGGAGCCGATTGAGGTACAGCACCTTATCCGATGAGCCGCCGGAGCCATGGTCGCTCAGTACGGTCACCTCCGTATCGTCCCCGCCCGCCGCTTTGGTGAGCGAACCGATCGCTTTGTCGAGCGCTTCGTAGACCCGTTGAAGACCTTCGCGCTGTGCATCCGAAACACTGGCGGTGCGGCGCGGCGAATCCGGGTCGTGCTGCGCCCACAGATAGTGGGACGCGGTATCGCTTTCGCCAAAGTAGAGCGCGAACACGTCCCAATCCTGCCGATCGAGCAGCCATCGCGCCCAGTCGGCCTTCCTCGCAACGCGGCTCACCAGGGCGTCGGGCAGCCGATCGATCCAACCCGGCGCATCGGCGTGGAACTCATCGACGTCGTCGAAGGAGGGAGCTCCAAACCTGTCCACCGTTTCTTCGTACAACGAGGGAGGCCAGATGAACGATCGGTCCGCTTCGAAGGCGACCGGCGCATCCCAGCCGCTCACGAAGACCCCGTGCTCGAGTCTCTCCGGCGGCCAGGTCGCGGGAAAGCTGAGGCAAGCGCAGCGAAGCCCGATCTGGTCGAGTCGCGTAAAGAGGGTCGGCACCTCACGGACCGTCCCTGCGGTGAACCGAACTTGGTAACCCTTTCGCGTCGTGAAATCGAAAACGCCATGGCAAGCCGGGTCGACCCCCGTGAGGAACGTCGTCCAGTTGGGCAGCGTGGCGGGCGGCTGGACGGACTCGAGCGCAGCAAAAGCCCCTCGCGACATCAGGGAGTGAAGATTCGGCAAACAGTCTGCGCCGAATTGCTCGACGAGCCCGAGATCCAAGCCGTCCAAGCCCAATACCAAGGCCCCCGCCACCATCGCGGGACCTTAGCGCGTCATGCGGTCCCCGTCAGACTGTCCAGTCCCGACCCAGAATTCCGGGCGGCCGTGCAAGCCCAAACGCGCCCAAGATCGTCGGCGTCACGTCATAGATCTCGGCACCCTCGACAAATCCCCGCGCCGGCGTGCCCCCCCCGCTCATGACGAAAATGCCGTCCCAATCGTGGTTGCAGCCATCGGGGCCGCTGTCGTTTGCTTCCACCACGATGCGGCCACTCCCGACCGATCCGATCGCGCGTAGCCGGAGCTCGTCGAAGTAGACCATCAGGTCGGGCGGGAAGCCGCGGGCTTGCCGATAGTATTCTTCGGGATCGCGTACCAGGACCGGGACACGTTCACCTCGATCATTGCGGGCGTACTCGAGCTCCCGTCGGAGCTCATCGCGTACTGCGCCGACTCGGTCAGGCGCAACGACGCCGGCCGGCTCCCGACCCGCAACGTTGAGAAAGACCCTGGCGTAGTAGCCGCCCTCCGCCCAGGCGGTCGTCCGTGGCCAATCGACCAGCGAATGGTCGAGCGGGCCCGATGCGGCAGGCGTCTCGCGAAGGCTCAGATATCCCTTCCGGATCAGCCACTCATTGATGCAGAAGCCGCCGTGCATCGCCCGCGCCCCGTGGTCGCTCACCACCATGATGCGGGTGTCTTCGCCGGTCGCGGCGCAGAGCCGTCCGATCCGCGCGTCCAACAACCGGTAGTACTCGCGCCCGAGGCTCTTCCATGGGTTCGCGTCGTCATGGCGCGGGTGCTCCGGATCGATATGACGCCAAAATGCGTGGTGAAAACGATCGACGCCGATTTCCACGATCATCATGAAGTCGGGTTGCTTGGTCTTCCAGACCTGCTCCGCAATCTCGAAGTGCTGCTCGGTCATCGTGACGATGTCCCCGTAGATGCGGTCGAGATCATCGGAGCGAAAGTTCTCGACGTCTGCGCGGTAGGGACCTACGTGGTCGATCAGCTCGTCCTCGAGCTCGCGCGGAAAACACCATGGCGCATCGCCCCCCGGCCACATGAAGCCGGACACCATCTGACCGCGGACCGGCGTGGGAGGCGAAGTCAGCGGAACGAACAGCGGGGCGACTCGATATCCTTGCTCCCCAAGCCAGTCCCAGACGCGTTTCACATGGACGTCGCTCCCATCGGCCAGACGCAATTGCGTCTCGCGAGGGACGCGATTTCGAAATCCGTACAAGCCCAGCTCTCCTGCATCGCGTCCCGACAGCATGCATGTCCATGCGGGCACGGTGATCGGCGGCTCCGTGCTCCGAAGGTTCCCCCATGTTCCACGGTCCATGAGCGCCGAGAGGTTTGGCATCGCGTGGCGGTACAAATCGAACACCAAGCGAGGCGCCGCGCAGTCGAGTCCGATCACGATCATTCGCTTACCGCCCATCAGTTCCCTCTTAGCCCCTCGGCGCGAGGGGGGCCCTCTTTCATCGAGGGTCGACGATATCCGCAGCTTCGTAGATCGTACGCTCGAGGTGACTCAGGTCAAAAGGCTTTTCAATTCGCAGGTTTGGAACGCTCTGAAGGAAATCTCTAGCCCGCTGAGTGAAGGCGCCACCGGTCATGAAGACGATGCGATCGTGGACCGGTGTCGCCCTTTGTAGGGCCGCCCGATAGACGTCCATGCCCGTCATCTCCGGCATGATCAGGTCACAGAGAATCACGTCGTATGCGTGCTGCCCCATCAAAGCGACCGCTTCGCGGCCGTCGTTGGCGGTGGTCACATCGTGTTTGACCAGTGCCTTCTGGATCAGCCGCGCGATCACCGGCTCGTCGTCGACGACCAGGAGCGACAGCTTTCCGTGCGTTGCGCGCCGGACCGCGCTCATCGACGTCGGCGGCATCGAGAGCGGGCGTCGCGCGCGCGGCGCTTTCGGCAAGACGACACGAGCGACCGTGCCCTGGCCGGGGTGACTTTGAATCTCGATCGTCCCTTCCAGAGAATGCACGATGCGTCGACAGATCGAGAGTCCCAGGCCGGTTCCACGCCCCGCGGGCTTCGTCGTCACGAAGGGGTCGAAGATCCTCCGCAGCAGTTGCGAAGGAATCCCGGGGCCCGTGTCCTGCACCTCCACGCAGACGCGATCTTCTTCCGTGCTCCGAGCCCGGATCGTGATCGCGTTTTGCGCTCGGTCCCCGGGCTCGATGGCTTGCGCCGCATTGACGATCAGATTCAAGAACACCTGACCGAGGCGGGTCCTCGGACCTCGGATATACAGGTTGCCTGCCTCGTATTCCCGAACGACCGTCGCACGGTGTTGGATCTCGGGCTGGGCGATGCGAATCGCGGAATCGAGAACCTGCTGGAGCTTGACCGTCTCGGTTTCGACGCGTTCGCCGCTGTGAGATAAATACGTGATTTCATTTGCTATTACCCGAATTCGCTCCGAGCCTTCATAGGCCTCGCGGATCAACTCCGAGGCTTCCGGAGAAAGGGGCTCGGCCGAATCTCGCAGCGAACGCAAATGATTCCACACGAAAGTGAGCGGGTTCTTGACCTCGTGAATGATGCTCGCGGTGAGCGTTCCAATCGCGGACATGCGCTCGGCCAACACGAGCCGTTGCTCGAGCTCATGCTCGGCGGTCATGTCGGTCACCGAAACCAGTGCCCGCTCGAAGCGCCCGCTTTCACTTTCGACAAACCGCCAGTGCGCGCGGACATCTCTCGGCTCGCGGGCGCAGGTCATGATCGCGGTTTCCAAATGGACGTCGTGCTCGTTGCGGAAGGCGGCCATCAAGATGCGCAGAAAGTCGGCCTTCGACTCGGCGGTCAACAACTCCCGGGACCGACGGATGCACTCCTCTTCGCTAGACGCGCCAACCAGCGAAACGGCACCGGCACTCACTCGATGAATCCGTATTCGCTCGAGACATTCGCTGAGAGCATCGGGATTGTTTCGCACGAGTTGCTTGAACGCGTCGGCATCGCGACACCCCTGTTTCTCGATCCATTCGAGAGGGCCGCGAAAGTTCAGGTCCCACAGCGCGCTAGGAAGGAACTCCCAGACGCGTTCATCACGCTCTTGGGCTGGGTCTGTCGATGGGCGGATGAGACGAACCATGGGCTTGGGGGCAGGGGCGTTCCTGCAAAACGAGCCCGAATCGTAGCGAACCGAGGGCCCTGCGCCTAGAAGGCGGCAGCCGGGCACGCGTGCGCCTCGAATTCAGGTGCGATCGTCGTCGAGAGCCCGTCGAGCGTCGTAGACCAACGCTTCGACCTTCGACCTCGCGGCCGTCGCGGCGGCGCGAGCGTCGAGATCAGGGGGCAGGGGCTCGCCGAGCTGAACCGCGATTCGTGTTCGCTTTCGCGCGGCAATCTTAGCGATGTGCTTGCCAAACGATTCGTCGCCGTACGCAATCGCAGGCGAGTAGGCGAGGCCGACGGGAATGATCGGGACGCCAAGTGAGCGAACAGCCGCGAACGCACCGGGATGGAATTCGTGTACGGAGTCGCCTGGAAAGGTTCGGCCTTCCGGAAAGGCAACGACGGTGCGTCCTTCTTTCGCGCGACGGCGGATCTCCCGAAGCGCTACCGCGCCGCTCCGCCGGTCTTCGCGGTCGACGAAAATCGTATCGCCGTGTTTGGCCAAACGACCGAGAAGCGGCCACTCTGCGACGTCGTGCCGGCTCACTAGGACACCTTGAAAGACGGACAGCATCACTGCGATGTCGAGGGCACTCTGGTGGTTGGAGACGACCAACGCACCGCCAAGGCGTCTTTGCTGACCGCCCAATACCAGCTCCGCGCCAAAGAGTCGCAGAAGCCCGTTGGTCAAACGCGCACGGTACCGAATTGCGAGCGCCTCCTGCCCGGACGTCGAAGTCATCGCCCGCCGGGTTTCGTAGGCCCCGAGAATCCCAGCTGAGAAGCCGAAGAAGGCGCCGGTACGCAGGACAGCCCGGACCCTGCTCATTTTCCGGGCTTCCGAGTTAAGACTCGCAGAGGGTTCGATTTGGTGGCAGTCTCGACTCGTGTCGGCATCTCTTGCACCGGGGTTTCTCGTCGCGGCACCGTCGATGCGGTGCCCGTTTTTCAATCATACGCTGGTGCTACTGATCGATCACGGCGACGAGGGTTCTTTTGGCTTTGTGGTCAATCGTATGACCGACCTCGGCATCCAAGACGTCTTTAACGAAGTCGGCGTCAGCCCCGACGCGACGGCTGGCGTGAACGCGCCGGTCATGCTTGGCGGGCCCGTCTCTCCGGAGTCGGGTTGGATCCTCTACGACGCAGAAGGCGTGCCTCAGCCGTCAACGGGGCAGACGATTGCGGTGACCCAGCGCATCGCTTGCAGTGCATCGCTCGAGCTCTTGGAGCGCCTCGCCCGAGGCGACGGACCCGACACCTGTGCGATGATCCTCGGCTACTCGGGCTGGGGCGCAGGGCAACTCGAGAGCGAAATGAAGCAGGGGTCTTGGATTCCCGTCGACCTCGACTACGAAATCGTCTTCGACACGCCGATCGAAAAGCGCTGGGAAGCTGCCCTCGCCACCCTTGGAATCGACCCGGCCCGCCTCATCGACAACCAGGTCGCAAGTGCCTGAGCTTGGCCAAATCCGCCAAAGATCCGTCGCCTTGTTTTCGGCCGAGCCAGAGGCTAGTTCCACTCGCGATGCGGTTTCGCCTCGACAGCCTGGTCTGGATCGCCGTGCTCGTGCTGGCGGCCGCCTGCAGCAGTAGCTCGGGAAGTCTCAAGAAGACGGGCAAGAGCACACTCGATCCCGACGATGATGCACGCACGGGCTACGAAAAAGCCTTACTGAGTTTTCGGCGTGGCGATTGCCTCGCGGCCGAGCCGACCTTTCGCGAGATCCGGCGAGAGTTCCCCTACAGCCGTTTCGCAGCACTCGCGGAGCTTCGCATCGGCGATTGCCAGTTCAAAAACCAAGCCTACCCCGAGGCGATCCAGACCTACCGTCAGTTCGTGCGGATTCGTCCCTCGCACAAAGAGATCCCCTACGCACGATTTCGAATCGCCGAGGCTTATTTCAACCAAATCCCTGGCGGCTGGTTCATGACGCCCCCTTCGAGCGAGCGCGATCAGAGTGCCGCTCGGGATGCGCTGATCCAGCTTCGCCGATTCGTCGTGGACTATCCGGACGACCAGCGCGTGCCCGATGCCAACAAGCTCATGGAGAAATGCATGAGCCTGCTTGCCGCTCACGAGCTCTACGTCGCCCGCTTCTACCTCAAGCGAGAGGCATACCGTGGCGTGATTTCACGGCTCAAGGGCCTGCTGACCTCCTATCCGGGCGCCGGCGTCGCGCCGCAAGCGCTTCTTCTGCTTGGGCAGGTCTACCTCAGGACCAACGAGGTCGAAGCGGCCCGGCAGACCTTCAGCGAAATCGTCCAGCGTTTTCCCGACAGCGACGAGGCCAAGCGCGCCAAGTCCCTGCTCGGCAAGATCGGCTGAGTGCCAGCTCGATCGGCTTGGCGCGGATTTCTGGCCAGCGATCCGGCCGATCGCTACCTTCAGCCCCATGGCTCCTTGGGCTCAACAAATTCTCGACGCCGCGAACGAGCATTACGATCGCGCGGAGTACCCCCTTGCTCAGCCCTACTACGAGAAACTCGTGCAGCAGGGCCTTCGCTATCCCGACGTGTTCAATCGACTTGGCGTCATTTATCACCTCGGCGGCCGGCTGCCCGAAGCGCGCTGGTGCTTCCAGCAGGCGCTCGAGGTCAACTCCGGCTATCTCGAGGCCGCGCTCAACCTCACGGTGACGTGCAACGAGCTCGGGGAGTATGGCTCGGGCGTGCGCACGCTGGAGCGAGCTCAGCGCCAGTCCGATTCCTCAAACGACGCCTTCCGCCGCGGCAAGGTCGCGAATCTTCACCGAGCGCTTGCCCGGGCGTACATCGATTTGGACCGCCCTGAGGATGCGATGCACGAATTCGGTCGCGCGCTGCGGCTCTGCCCGAAGTTCCACGACATCCGGCTCGAGCTCGCCAAGCTGCTGAGACTCCGCGGCAACGCACATGGGGCGCGCGAGGAGCTGACGCTCATCCTTCAACTCGACCCGGCCCATCAAGATGCCCGCGCGCTCCTGGGCGTTATCGAGATCGAGACCGGCGACCATGGTCAGGGCCTTCGCCACCTACAGGCCGTCATCGCGCAACGCGCCGACCATCCGGTCGCTCGAGCCTATCTCGAGCAAGCGGATTCGGACTATCAGCGCGCCTCCTGAACACAGGGTCTGGCCGCTTTGTGGGCGCTCCAAACGGTGCCACACTCCCCGCCACGTGCTTCCAACCGTTCTTCTCCTCGACGACGACGCTCAGTTTCGTGCGAGCGTCACACCGGCGCTCGAAGCCCAGGGTCTGCGTGTGGTGATCGCGACCAAAGGCAGCATCGCACGTGCCATGATTCTAGAGGAATCGCCATCGTTGCTCGTCGTAGACGGCTTGCTACCGGACATCAATGGCATCACCTGGATCGAAGAGCTCCGACGGGACGGCTTCGACACGCCCATCATTTTCGTCTCCGCCTTCTACAGGGACCTGCCGACATTCAGGCACCTGACCCAAGAGCTCGATGTGACCAAGGTGTTTCACAAGCCGGTCACCGTGGATCGATTCGCGCGCGCGCTTGCAGGCGTCGTCGCGGCCCAAGCAAGCCCCGCGCCGCCTGCGGCAGTCACGCCGCAGCCGGCGGACGATTCCGCAGACGAAATTCTCTTTCCGGATGAATTCTCCGAGCCTCGCGTCGACCCCGGCAGAGCCAAGGCTTCGTATCTGAGCTTGCTCCCGATCGCCGCGGACAACCTCACCGGTGCAATACGTCGTGTACATTCGGAGGCTGAGCGGACCAGCGTGGTGTCGGACGCGCTTCGTCAGGCCCACGATCTACGCAGCGCAGCACAAACGCACGGATTCAACGAGATTTCGGATGCCGCCGGCCGCATCGAGCTCGAGCTCCGGCAACTACAGAAGTCCGGGCGCCTCGATTGGAAGTCGATGTTCGAGTCAATCGATTCGGTGCGAGTGTATGCGTCAGCGGCTGCGGGCCGTCCGAATGACACCCCGTCGATGGCCGCAGCCCCGCCGTCGGTCACGCCCGCCGCGAGCTTCTTCTTACATCGCCCCATTCCCAAGGATTTCGTGCCGACGCTGCTCGTGCTCGAAGACGACCCGGCGATGATCGCCTACCTCCGCTCGGCTCTCGACGAGGTGCTCGTGCATCTGAGGCCCGTTTCGACCGTCGAGGAGGCGCTCAAGATCGCTGGCCGCAACGCGCCCACCGCGGTGCTGGTGGGCTGGCCTCTTCAAGACCGCGAGGCGCTCTCGCAGTTCCTCCCGCTGTTCCGGAGCTTGGAGGGTTGCGCCGAGGCTCCCGTCATCCTTCTCTCGGTCGACGACGACCCACACACGCGGGCCCTCGCTGCACAGCTCGGCGTAGACATCTTCTTGCCGCACCCCATCGAGCTCGTTCGATTGCACCATGCGCTGAGCACAGCGGTCGAGCGAGCAATGACCCCACGGCCCAAAGTGGCTGTCCTTCGCGATCCCGACGCGGCGCGGCTCATCGACGAGAGTGGGATTGATTGCTTGCTCTTCTTCAGCCTCGAGGAGCTCTTGCGAGAGATCGACGTCCAGTGCCCCGATGCAATCCTGTTAGGGTCGAGCGTGACAGGCAAGCAGGTGCCGGCGATCATTCGCATGTCGGCTTGGGATTCGGAGTTTGCTTTGCTTTGCTTCGATGACTCTCCTGTGGCGGACGAACGCGAGATTACCGAGTGCCTGATTCGATCGTCAGGTTGGCTCGTGCACCTTCACGGCGAAGCCGATCGAATGGCGCGACTACGCCGGCAGCAGTTGCGCTGTAGTCAGACCGGCCTGCTCACACGCCCCGGGGCCGTCGCCGCCCTCGAGGTCGGTCTTTCGTCCGCACAGCGTCACGGGCGCACCTACTCGATTGGGCTTCTGCAAACGACTGGCCTCGATGGGCTCGACCATGTCCAAGCGCGGCGGCTGAGGACATATCTGGGCCGTCTGGTGCACGGCCGATTCCGGCGGGAAGACGTTCGAGGGCGCTGGGACGACGACACCTTCGTCGTTGGCTTCGATGGTGCGAGCGCGCGTGCCGTAGTGGAGGTCGCTCGTAGGCTCCAGTCCGACCTCGAGACGCGCCGAATCCGGCAGCCCGAAGAGCTCTTTTTTCTGCACATGGCAGTCGGCCTCGCCTCCTACCCGCTCGACGGGGACACTACTCGTTCGCTGATTCTCGCCGCCCACGAACGCCTCGAGACGGCCGTCGAACGCGATCCGGACGCCCTGGTTTGGCGCTAGCTTTGCCGCTCGCCTACCCGAGCCGGACAGGCTAAACTTCGATCATCGAACCAACTGCGCAGCGCGGCCCCGTGGAGACCGATGTAGCCGCCGACATTGAAGTGGGCGATTCGAGCTTGTTGCTCCGGCTGACCGGGCCGGGTGGATCGAACCTGCGCACCCTCGAAGCCGAGCTTGGCGTTTCCATGGGTCTCCGTGGCTCGACGATTCACATCCATGGACCGAACCGGGACGTCGAGTTGGTGGAGCGCGTGCTTCACGAGCTGATCGACGCACTCCAATTCCGAGAGCTCAGCGCTGTCGAAATGGCACGCGCGGCGCGGACCCTTCGCGCGCATCCACAAATGAGGCTTCGCGCGCTGCTGGACGACGTCGTGCTGACGACCTCGAGCCGCCGCATCGTTTCGCCGAAGGGCGTTACGCAACAGACTTACATCCAGGCGATCCGTAGCCACGACATCGTGTTTGGGATTGGGCCCGCCGGTACCGGGAAAACGTACCTCGCGATGGCGATGGCGATTCGCGCGCTTCAAGAGCGCCAGGTCAAGCGCATTGTCCTGACACGCCCCGCGGTCGAAGCTGGCGAACGCCTCGGTTTCCTGCCTGGCGATCTCGCCGAAAAAATCAACCCCTACCTTCGACCGCTCTACGACGCCTTGCATGACATGATGGAGCCGGGCCGAATCACCGCGCTGATCGAGCGAGGCACCATCGAGGTTGCGCCTCTGGCGTTCATGCGAGGCCGGACGCTCAACGACAGTTTCGTCGTCCTCGACGAGGCGCAGAATACGACGCGGGAACAGATGAAAATGTTCCTGACTCGGCTCGGATTCGACTCGAAGACGGTCATCACCGGCGATGTGACTCAGGTCGATCTGCCCGGTGGAGCACACAGTGGGCTTCGGCACGCCGAAAAGGTGCTCTCGCGGATCGATGGAATCGACTTCGTCTACTTCTCCCATGCCGATGTCGTGCGTCATCCGCTGGTGCAGCAAATCGTTCAGGCCTACGACGTCCACGAATCGGGCTCTTCCGACGGTGACATCTAAGCTCCTCCTGTTATGCTAGCCGCCACATGACCGACCGAATCTATGACGGCGCGCTGGACCTGATCGGCCACACGCCTTTGGTGCGGCTAGCGCGAATCAGCGGTGATAAGGGCGCCGAGATCTGCGGAAAGCTCGAATCGCACAACGTCGCCGGCTCGGTCAAAGACCGGCCTGCGCTTTCGATGATCCTCGCAGCCGAAGCGTCGGGCGAGCTCGAAGAGGGCTCGACGGTCGTCGAAGCCACCAGCGGCAATACGGGGATCAGCCTCGCCATGATCTGCGCCGTCCGCGGGTACCGTTGTCTGATCGTGATGCCGGAGGACATGAGCGCGGCGCGTCGCCACCTGCTCAGATCCTATGGTGCCGAGGTGGTTTTGACTGCAGCCGAGGACGGCATGGCAGGCGCCGTCGAGCAAGCGGAGCGTCTGCTGCGGACGACGCCAGGGGCGATGATGTGCGGCCAGTTCGAAAACCCCGCCAATCCGGCGATTCACGCCGAGACGACCGCAGAGGAGATCTGGGAGGCAACAGGGGGCAAGGTCGACGCCTTTGTGGCGGGCGTGGGAACAGGCGGCACACTTACGGGAGTCGGGCGCGTTCTCAAAAAGCGCAATCCGGACATTCGCTTGGTCGCCGTCGAGCCACGCGCGAGCGCGGTGCTTTCGGGTGGGAAGGCCGGTTTGCACGGGATTCAGGGCCTTGGGGCTGGCTTCATTCCGGCGGTGCTCGACACCAAGCTTCCGGACGAGGTGCTCACCGTCACCGACCTCGCCGCAGAGCGCATGACGAAGCGACTCGCGCAGGAAGAGGGATTGCTGCTGGGGCCGTCGGCCGGCGCAAACGTTCACGCGTCCCTCGAGGTGGCACGCCGCTTGAAGCCCGGGCAGCGGGTCGTCACGATTTTGTGCGATGGCGGTGAGCGTTACCTCTGCTGATCGCGCATGAGCGAGCTCGTCAAAGCTTCGCGCGCACTGCGCCGCGTCACCTCCGAGCTCGAGTTCGGTGAGCCGGTGACTCACGTTTACAATCCCTTGCAATACGCGCGGCGCCCCCACGAGCTCTACTTGAGCCGCTTCGGCGCCGGCTCCAAAGAGGTCGTCTTGGTCGGAATGAACCCCGGACCGTTCGGCATGGGTCAGACCGGTGTCCCGTTTGGCGACGTGGGCTTCGTCCGCGATTGGATGGGCATCGAAGCACCTGTCGATCGTCCGGCCGATGAGCACCCAAAGCGCCCAGTGCTCGGTTTCGACTGCCAGCGGTCGGAAGTCAGCGGCTCCCGTCTTTGGGGTTGGGCGCGGGAGCGCTTTGGCACGCCCGAGCTCTTCTTCTCGAGGTTCTTCGTCCTCAACTACTGTCCCCTGCTGTTCATCGAATCGACCGGGCGCAATCGCACGCCCGACAAGCTCGCGACCGATGAGCGGGCCGCGCTTTTGCCTGTATGTGACCGGGCACTGCGTGACGCCGTCGAGGTCCTCTCACCGACGCTCGTTGTCGGCGTCGGGGCATGGGCGACCAAGCGCGCGCGCGCTGCACTCGGCGACGGGGGACCGGCAATCGGCACCGTGCTCCACCCCAGCCCTGCCAGTCCGAAGGCCAATCGAGGTTGGGCGCCACAGGCCGAAAGCGACCTTCGTGGCTTGGGCATCGACTTATAGGCGCGCGCCGCGCGTCCATGCGCTATGCTCGGCCCCGGGGTCCGAGGAGATGCGGAGTACAGTCATCCAAGTTGCGGCCATCATGGCGATCGTCTCGGGGTGTGGACACGAGTCCGCCGCTACGCAGCAGATACGAAGCGCTGCTGCCGTCGATCTCGACTGTGATGCGTCGATGATCGAGTTTGTGGACGACGCGGCCATGCAGAAGCGAGTCAGTGGGTGCGGCCGTACGCTGACCTACATGTACAAGTGCAAATCGACGACGGGCGGCGGCAAGGACTGCCGCTGGAAGCCGGTCCCAGACGACAGCAACAGACTCGATTAGCCGCCGTCCGGCTGCGCTGCGAGCACCTGCTCCTGCAAGTCGCCGATATCGGGGTTGCTCGGGTCAAGAGCGCTCGCACGTTCGAGTGCCGCGGTCGCTTCCGCGAGATCTCCACGTTCGAGGGCAGCGCGGGCATTCGATAGCTCGTCCTTCGCCGCCTCCTCGCGTTCGTGCGGAGTGAGAGCGTCCGGGCCGACGCCAGTGCCAGTCCCAGTGTCAGCGCCAGTGTCAGCGCCAGCGCCAGTGTCAGCGCCAGCGTCGGCGCCGGCACCGGGGTGACTGGGCTTTGGATTGCAGTTTTCGACCACGATCCAGAGGGCGAGGAGGGTGCCGATCGCCAAGGTCATCGCGAAGGGAAGAGCATTGCGTCGACGTCTCGATTTCGAGGGGCGTCGTCCGTCGTAGGCTTGCTTGAGTGCCGACACGAATGTTCGCGCGCTTGCATATCTCTCCGAGGGGCTCTTGCGGAGCGCTCGCAGGATTGCGGCGTCGAGCGCGCTTGGAATCGCTGCGCCCCGATTGGCCTCGCTTGGCGGAACCGGGTCGGCGCTCATCACCTTGTGTGCAACCGCCAACGCCTCAAGTCCGGGAAATGCGCGTTCTCCGCATGCCGCCTCGTAGATGACGGCTCCGAAGGAGAACAAATCACTCTGCTCACTGTACTCCCCACTCCGCAGCGTCTCCGGCGCGGCGTAGCAGGGCGTTCCGAGGAACTGACCCTCTTTGGTCAGGTCGGCGTTCGGGATTCGAGCGATCCCGAAGTCCGCGAGCTTCACCTGACCATTGCTGGTGATCAGCAGATTTTCGGGCTTGAGGTCCCGGTGGATCACGCCGGCGATATGGGCCGTCGCCAAGGCATCGGCGACCTGTTGGGCGAGGTCGAGGAGCTCGTCTCGGGACAGCGGACCACGTTTCTTGAGTGCCTGCTTCAGGGTGTGTCCGTGGACGTACTCGAACACCAGGTATGGGCCGACCCTCGGGTCGTCGCCCACATCGAATATCTGAACGATATTGGGATGTTGAAGGCGAGCGGCGGCACGGGCCTCGTTCTGAAATCGACTGAGGAAGATCTCGCGAGTTTCGGGGTCGAGCGCGAGATCGCGAAGCGTTTTCACCGCGACTGGCCGGTCCAGATCTGCATCGTGCGCCAGATAGACGTTCCCCATCGAACCTGCCCCGAGGAGTCGGTCGATGCGGTAGCGCCCGATCTGTTGCGGCAGTTCTTCCATGGGCGCGATCTAGTCCATGCGGGAGCACGGGGCTAGAGACGATGGAGCTTCAAGGTATTGGTGCGCCCCGAAGGGGGCCAGCCAACGACCATCGCGAACGCCTCCCCGCGTTGGCAAAGGTTCTCTCGCACGAGCAAAGAAGTTGCGATCCGCAGCGTCTCATCGAGTGACTCTGGGGGCACCTCGATTCGCGGAATCACGCCCCACTCGAGCGCGAGCCGTCGCGCGACCCGGACATCACTGGTAATTGCCAGAATGGGCGCGCGCGGGCGATGCTCTGCTAGCAAGCCAGCAGAGCGACCGTCCTGAGTGAACACCACGACGGCTTTGAGTGGCAGATGCGTGGTCAATACGGCTGCGGCGCGCGCCGCGGCGTTTGCGAATGACCAATCTTCATCGTCGCCGCTCTTGAGCTCGCGAAATTCTCGCGAGAGATCGTCGACGTAGTCCGACTCGACCTCGCGAATGATCGCATCCATCATCTGCAGCGCTTGCAGGGGGTAGCGGCCCGCTGCCGTCTCCCCACTGAGCATGACCGCATCCGTCCCGTCCATCACCGCGTTCGCTACGTCCGCCGCTTCTGCCCGAGTCGGTCGTGGGTTTCGAATCATGGAGTCGAGCATCTGAGTGGCGGTGATCACGATTTTGCCGTGCGCATTGGTTTCCCGGATGATCCGCTTCTGAATCATCGGCACCTTTTCGGCCCCCAGCTCCACGCCTAGGTCTCCGCGGGCGATCATGATGCCGTCCGCCGCGTCGACGATGTCAGAAAGGGCCTCGACCGCTTCGGGTCGCTCGATCTTCGCGATGACCGGCACGTCGCCGGCCAGAATTTTGGCTTCTCGCACGTCGTCGGCGGCTCGAACGAACGAGAGAGCCACGTAGTCCGCCTCCAGGACGGAAACCGCAAAGGCTAGATCTTCGCGGTCCTTGGCGGTCAAAGCCGGTCCGGTAATCGAGACGCCGGGTAGGTTGAGCCCCTTGTGGTTGGAAAGGGTGCCGCCGTCCTCGACGACCGTGTGCACCGTGTCGCTCTCGACTCGGTCGACTCGAAGTCGAATGAACCCGTCGTCGAGCGCGATTGCATCGCCGGGCTTCAGGTCGGCGCCCAATGACTCGTGGGTGACCGAGACGATGTCTTGGTTGCCCTCGACCTCATTCGTCGTGAGGGCGAAGCGGTCGCCTTGCGCGAGCTCGATCGGGCCTTTGGCAAACTTGCCGACCCGCATCTTCGGCCCCTGCATGTCGGCGAGGATCGCCATCGGTCGGCGCGCCTCGGCCGCGGCCTGGCGGACCAGCTTCGCCATCTTTGCATGCGACTCGTGGTCGCCGTGCGAGAAATTGAGCCGCGCGCAACTCATTCCCGCCCGGACGAGCTCGCCGAGCTTCGCCTTCGTGTCACTGGCGGGGCCGAGCGTGCAGACGATCTTGGTGCGTCTCACCTCGCCGTTGTAGCCGGGTTCCCTTCACCGGCCAAGCTAGCGGTGACGGTAGCGGTCGGGTTCCCAGTGGCTCAGGTTCGACTTGAAGCCCAAGCGCACGACAAACGTCGTGTAGAGTGTCCATTGGCTGCGATCGCTCGTGGGTTGCGTGTTTCGAAAAGATGGCTCGCTATTCACGTGACGCGCGGCGATTCGAAGCCAGACGCCGCGAAGCGTCTTGAGGGGCCGGTAGAGCGGCAGGCTGAACCCGAAGCCTATCCCAAGCCCGGTGCTCTGCTTGCCGTCGAGCGCAAAGGCCGGCCCGATCTCGAAAAAGATCGATTGGAGCATCAGATCCACGAACTCGTTCCAAGTTTGCTTGTAGAGAAAGAACAGCGCGGGGAAGAGCGGTCGGAGGTCTACGCCAACAAACAGGTGCTGACCGGAGTCGGGGCCCCAGCGTCCTGAAAGCACGAGTCCGGCTACGTCGGCCACTAGGAAACGCGCTTCGCCGACGACGTTGGGCTTCGCCTTTCGGTCGAGCCAGGTCGCCCCAGGGCCCGCGCCGAGCGCGAGCGTCAGCCCACGATCCCAGCGGCCGTAGAGCCCGTCCCCCGTGCGTTGCGCGCTCGAAGACGCGGCAAACGACGAAAGGACGAGGATCGAGCCTACGATCACCCCTAGGCGGGCGCCCCGTGTCATGATCCCCCCATGCACTGGGCTGCGTGGCGGGTCAAGAGATTGAGGCTGTAGACTGTACGCATGGGGCGTTCGTTCGGCTTGGGGCTTCGAAGCCAGCTCATGCTCGCGCTCATCGTGGCGTTTGGCGCGGCATTCGTGTTGCTGAGCCTCGTGACGGCAAGGCTCGACGAGAGCGAGAGTGCCGAAGAGCAGCGAACGCGCGCGGTGGGGCTTGCCCAGGCGCTCGCATCGGGCGCCGGCTCCGAGGGTGACGGGCTGATCGACGAGGCGATCGCGAAAATGGTCGAGGAAGGCCTCGTCGAGCGCGTCGAGGTTCACGGAGCTGATGGACTCCGCAGAAGCTGGGGCGTTTTGGAAGGCGATCCTGATGCGATCGTGACGACTGCAGACGGCTTGGAGCTGCGAGTCTGGGTGCCGGCGAGTTACCGCGGCGACGCGGCGAGGCGAGCTCTGTTTCTGTTCTACCTCGGCCTGACCGCAGCGACGGTACTTCTGCTCACGTACGTCCTGCTTACCTATTTCATCGTTCGGCCGATCGACCGATTGAGACTGGCGTCCGAGCGCCTCGCCGCCGGGCGGTTACGCACTCGCGTTCCCGTGCAGGGCGCCGCCGAGGTCGCGCGACTGGCTGCGACCTTCAATGAAATGGCCGCGCAGCTTCGGGAAGACCGCGCATCGCTTCAGCAACGACTCGAGGAGTTGGAGGATACCACCGCCGAGCTTACGACGGCCCAGGAGCAACTCATCCGGAGCGCGCGATTGGCGGCTGTCGGGCGACTCTCCGCCGGCGTCGCGCATGAGATCGGAAATCCACTCGCGGCGATCCGCGGCTTGCTCGAATTGATGCAACTCGGCGATCTCGACCGCGACGAAGAGAAGGAGTTTGTCGCGCGGATCCAACGCGAGACCGAGCGAATCCACCACACCATTCGCGACTTGCTCGACTTCTCGAGAAACGACACCGCGCCAGACGGACGGATCGAAAGCTCGGCTGACCTCGCAGAGGTGGTTTCGGATACGGTCAAGCTGATCGACCGTCAGAGCCGCTTTCGCGACATCGAGCTCGCCCTGGCGCTCGACAACGGTCTTCCTCGCGTACGTGGGGATCACGAGCGCTTGCGACAGCTGCTTCTGAACCTCCTTTTCAACGCTGCGGACGCACTTGGCGGCAGAGGTTGCATCGAGGTGCGCGCCCGCAATGGCGGGGGAGTCGTGGTGCTCATCGTTGAAGACGACGGGCCCGGAATCGACAGCGAGATCCTCGACCAGGTGTTTGATCCGTTCGTGACGACGAAGGCCGCCGGGCAGGGGACCGGCCTCGGGCTTGCAGTCTGTTACACGATCGTCGAGCAACTCGGTGGTACGATCGAGGCCGCGAACCGGGAGCAAGGCGGAGCGGCGTTCGAAGTCAGGTTGCCCGAGGCCATCTAGCAGCGGCAGCGGCAGCCTTAGTCCGGCTGGAACGCATTCTCGATCGCGGTCTCCTCTGCCGCCTCGGTCTCCGGTGCGATTGGCGACTGCTCGCCAAAGGCCTCCTTGATCGCCAGCGCCTGCCGTCTCGTCGCCCCCGCCTCGATCAATTGCTCTTCGTTCGCTGCCAAGACGTCCCGCAGCGAGCCGAGGTTTCTCAGCAACTTGCTGCGCGTCTTTGGGCCGACTCCGGGCACGCCGTCGAGCTCGCTTCGGAGCCGTCTCCTGCGGCCTACCTTCTTTCGCAGCGCATTCGACGCCCGGTGGGTTTCGTCGCGGGCGAGAAGCAACAGCGAGAGCGCGGAGTTCCCACGGACGGGGATAGCGTTCTTCTGTCCGGGGCGGAAGACGCGGTCGCCTTCTTCTTCGCCGGTCGCCGTGACCCGGGGCTTTGCGACCGAGGCGACTTCGAGCTCAGGCAGGCCGATGTCTTCGCGGGCCCGGACTGCCACGCCGAGCTGACCCTTGCCGCCATCGACGAGCAGGAGGTCGGGGAGCTCCCAGCCTTCCTCTTCTCTGTTGCCGCGCCGCAATCGTCGGATCAGTACCTCGTACATCGCTGCATAGTCATCGCCTCCACCAACGCCCTTCACGTGAAAGCTTCGGTATCGTTCCCTCGCCGCCCTTCCGTCCTGCAATGCGGCGAACACGGCAACCGTCTCCTCGCCTCCACTGTGCGAAATGTCGACGCACTCGATACGGCGCGGAAGGACCGACAGGCGAAGCAGCGTTTGCAGCTCCGATAGGCGTGCCTCGACGTCTTCGCGCGCGCGTTCCTTCTCGTTGAACGCGTGCTCCGCGTTCTCGCGTGCAAGCTCCAAGAGCTTGGCCTTCGCCCCCCGCTTGGGCTCCGTGATCCGGACACGGCGTTTTCGGTTCTCGCTGAGCAGCTCTTCGAGGGCTTCGCTCATCTCGATCCTGACCGACACCAGAATCTCGTCTGGCAGCGATGGCCAATCCGCATAGTGTTGCATGAGGAACGCGCCCAGCATCTCGTCGTTAGGTACCGCGACGCGCCGAAGAGGAAACGTTCGCACCGAGAATATGCGGCCACTGCGCATGCTCAGCACGGCGACTTCGACCTGGTCGCCTTCACGATGAAATCCGATCACATCGTGGTCCGACTTCTGCACGCCGGCAACGCGTTGCTCCTCTCGAGCGCGTTCGACGGCCCGGATCTGGTCTCGATAGACCGCCGCCCGTTCGTACTCGAGCTCGCCCGAAGCACCCTGCATTCGTCCATCGAGGTCGAGCACGAGCTCATCGTGTCGCCCATCTAGAAACCGAGCGACGTTAGCGACCTGGGCGTGGTACTCGTCCTGGTCGACCCGGAGTACGCACGGCCCAGGGCAACGCTTGATCTGATGCTGAAGACAGGGTCGCGACCGCTTGCGAAACTCCGTGTCGGTGCACGTCCTCAGCTGGAAATATCGATTCACCAGCCGGAGCGTCTGTCGCGCCGCAGTCGCCGAATGGTATGGTCCAAAATACTGCGCGCCGTCCGGCTTCGGTCGACGAACGACTTCGAGCCGCGGCCAAGGCCGCTTCGCGTCCAACCGCAACGATAGGTATTCCTTGTCGTCCCTAAGCTTCACATTGTACTTCGGCTGGTGCGACTTGATCAGCTGGTTCTCGAGCAGTGCCGCTTCCTTGTCGGTGTGTGTGACGAACGTTTCGATGTCGGCCAATTCGCGCTCGAGCCTGCTCACGAACGCGCGCAAGTCGCTCGAGCCAGCTTGAAAGTAGCTTCGGACACGGTTCCTCAGGCTGCGCGCTTTGCCGACGTAGAGCACTTTCCCGTCCGTGCCGCGGAACACGTAGACTCCGGGAGATGCCGGAAGCGTGTCGAGCTTTCGCTGTGCTGCATCCACGACCACCGCGAACCTATACCACTGCCGCAGCCGTCGATCGCCCCGGGCTCACGCGGCGCGAATCACACGCGAGTCGGTGATGACGAGGTCGACCGACACGTCGAAGGGCAGCTCGGGCACTTCGGAGATCAGCTGGAAATCGTAGGCAACGGCGCAGGTGCATGCGTTGGAGAGTCGCGGGATCAGCCGGTCGTAGTAGCCGCCGCCGTAGCCGATTCGGTAGCCACGGGGATCGAGCGCCAACGCGGGAATCAAAGCAAAATCAATCTCTCCCGGCTCGATGGCTACGGCTTCCACGGCGGGCTCCGGAACCGAAAACGCCCCCGGGCCCAGTGGGGTTTGCGAATCGATGAGGTGCAAGCGCAGCTCGTCTCCATGTACCCGTGGCAATGCGACGCGCTTTCCAGTGGACCAGGCTTCTTCGATGATGGGGCTCGTGCGCACCTCGTTGCGAATCGAAGCAAAGGCGAGAACGGTCGCTGCGCGTTCGAGCTCTGCGACACCGAAAAGGCGTTTGCGAATCTCGGCCGAGCGGGACTCGCAGGCGGACTCGGGGAGCGCGCCGCGCACCATCCGCATTTGGTTTCGCAGCGCCTGTTTGGCGCGTTGACGGAGCTGGCGATCGGCGTGCTCCGTCTCGCTGGTGCTCACGGCTCGATCTGCTGGGCGAGCTCCGCGTCCACTTGCAGACGCTGATCGATTCGCCGAATCGCCGCGCCCACGACTTGGCGCGTCTTTGCCTCGAGCGTTTCGCGTTGCCGTTCTGACGCGTCGAGATCCTCGGCGAGGCCGAGCGCAACGACGGCGAGCAGTTGAGCTGGGGTGGCCGCCCGGGCAGCCTTGGGCCCGAGCGCCTGCACTCGTTCATTCACGATATCGGCTAGGCGCTGAAGGTAGGTTTCGTCGGCGTCCGCAGACATGCGGTAGCGGGCGCCGGCAATTTCGATCTGAACGGTTCGCTTCACGATTGACGGGAAGGTAGTCCCGCAGCTCCGCAGGCGTCAAGGTAGGACATCCACATCCATCCCCCTTTGGGTTCCGCTGCGATCGGAATCCGACTACCATGTTTATGAGACAGGGGGCAGGCGTGTTATGTTTGATCCCCGGGGGACGTTGGGGTCATGATCAAGGTTAGTTGTCCGTCGTGTAATGCGTCTTACGACGTGGACGAGCACCGGTTGCCCGACGGCGGGCTTCGGATGCGCTGCCCAAAATGCAGCGAAAGCTTTCAGGTTCATCGCGACGGTTCGACCGCGAAGGCCGGAGGAGGGGCTGCGCCAGGCGCGTCGACGCCCCCGCGAGCCAAACGGACGAAAGTCGGCATTGGGCCGACGGCCCCGCCCCCGTCTTCTGCGGCGGTAATCCGCGCGCAGCCTTCCGATTCACCCGCGGCGGCTGATGAAGTCGATTTGCCAGCGCCATTCGTAGGCTCGGATTTCATGGACCTGCCCGTGCCCAAGACCGGCGCCCATCCACTCGATCTAGACCCATTTGCCGACCCGAGCTCGGCCGATCTGCCTGCGCCAAAACGTGACGCGAGCCCCTCCGGCTTCGATCCGTTCGCGGATATGGACTTGCCTGTGCTTCGCGAAGCGGCAGGCGAGACCGATCTCCCGGCCCCTCTGTACCGGAGCGATGAGAGCGATCTTCCCATGGCCGTTACCGACGCCGACCTGCCGACGCCGCGTGCAGGATCCGACGTGCCGGCGCCGATTTCGCTCGACTCCGACCTGCCCATGTCGAGCGAGCAGAAGGATCTACCGATCGCCCGGGACGACTTCATGGATCGAGAGATCGAGGGTCCCGAACGGGTGCACGGTGGTGGCCCCATCGAGCTCGACCTCCCTGAGGGAGAAGACATCGCTCTCGAAATGGAGCTCGACGCGCCGCCGCGGCCGCCGGGACCGCCGCTTCCTATAGGCGCGCCCGGGGCGCCACCGTTGGGCGCGATTCCGGCTGGTTCCGATGTGCAACGGGATTCGGCGGAGCTGGAGCTTCCGGAGTCGAACGAGCTCGACCTCTCGGCGTCCCCGGGAGGAGGCGAAAGCGAAGTCCACCGCATGCCGCGCCTCGGCGGCGACAGGCTGGAATTCGAAGCCGCCCCTTCGCGTGCGCGGAAGAAGCTCAAGCTCAAACGGCCGCCCTGGCTGATGAAGGCTCTGGCCGCCCTCGGGGTCATCACGATCGTCCTCGGCTCGGGCTTCTACCTCGGTACCACCAAGTACGGCCTCTTCGGCATTCACCTGCTGGAACCCATGCTTCCCGCTTCCGGCGATCCAGCTCTGGTCGCCCAGGCAATCGAAGAAGCCGAGATCATCGCCGCGCCCGATACCTACACCGCGCAGCGCCAGGCGCTCACGAAGCTACAGGCCGCACGAGACAACGCGCGCCTGAACCGCGCGCTCGTGGCGCGGACGCTGTTGCACGAGTCGTACAATCTCGTTCGCTATGGACCGGACATGGAGAGCGCGAGCTTGGCCGATGCGCTGCGGGTGCACTTGGAGCGCAGAGGCGATGAGGCCCCGCGGGTTCACGTCGCCCTTGCCGCCGATGCCCTGCGCAACGCCGATATCGACACTGCGAAATCCGAGCTCGCGCTGGCATCGCAAGACGACCCCACCGATGCCTACCTCGATCTGGTGGCCGGGGAAATCGCGCTGAAGTCCAGCGACGGTCAGAGCGCCGTTGACGCATTTGGCCGAGCCCTGAAGAAGGACGATAGCGCGCGTGCACAGTGGGGGCTGGCTCGTGGCTACCAGGTCCTCGGAAATGCCGACGAGGCGGCGGCGGCGGCCAAGGCAACGCAACAGCTCAGCCCCAACCATGCCGGTGCGCGGGTCGCCGTGGCCAGCCTGTTGATCGCCGACGGCGCGATCGACGAAGCCCTCGAGCTGCTTCAAATCCCAGCAGGTCTTGCCCCTTTCGAAGGCACGACGCTTCGGGTGGCAAAGGCCGATCGGTCCGCGGCGCTCACACTCATTGCGCGCATCGAAGAGCAGCGGGGACGCCTGGGCGCTGCTCGTGAAATGTACGAAAAGTCCATCGAGCTCGACACGAGCAATGCGGACGCCGCACTCGGGGCCGCACGGCTGGTGCTCCTCGAAGGCTCGTACCCGGACGCGTATGCACGCTTTCAGACCGTGCTGGGCTCACAAATTCCGCCCGGCGCCGAACTGGACGTGACGGGTCAGCCCAAAGTCGTGGTTCATGCCAAGCTAGGTGCCGCCGAGGCGCTCCTTGCCATGGGTAAGGCCGAGGAGGCGAACAAGCTGTTGGCCGATCTTCGAACGGACGAGCCCGTGAGTGCCGAAGTGGAGCTCTGGCAGGGCAAAGTCGCCGAGGGTCTAGGCCAGAGCAAAGAGGCTGTGAAGCACTTCCGGAGCGCGATCAAGCTCGAGCCGAAGTCCGTGCGCGCCTACATGGCGCTTGCCCAGCACTATACCGCGACCAAGCGCCCCGGCGAGGCGGTCGGCATTCTGGTCGAGGCACAGAAGAACGTCGATATCACTGCTGAGGTGCGACGCGTCTTGGGTTGGGCGGAGCTCCAGCGCAATCGCCTCGACGATGCGATCGAGCAGTTCACGAAGGCGCTCAAAATGGAGCCCCGCGATTCGTCCGCTCAGTTTGGGCTCGCCGTCGCCTATCGGCGCAAATGGAAGCTCGAAGAGGCCGCGGTAGAGCTCGCAAAAGTCGAAGAGCTGGATGCGAGATTCCCCGGTCTTGCACTCGAGAAGGGCCGGCTTGCCGAGGCGGGTGGAGACATGGACGCGGCCACCGAAAGCTATCGCAAAGCGCTCCTGGATTCGCCCGACGACGCGGCATTGAAATCACGAATGGGCGCCGTGCTGGTGCTTGCCCGCAAATACGAGGAGGCCGAGAAGCTCCTCCGTGAGGTGCTGGACGCGCAGCCGTACTCGGCCGAAGCCGAGCACTATTTGGGGCGCGTCGAGCTCGAGCGAGGCCAAACCGAGGCCGCGCGTCAGCGATTCCTCCGCGCTGCACGTCTCGAGCCCGAGAGCGGCCTCTATCGGACCTATGTTGCGTGGGCGGCGCTGGAGTCGAACGAGATGAGCACCGCCCTGCGGGAGCTCGACACCGCCTTGAAGCTCGATCCGACGCTAGGGGATGCCTACTGGCTTCGCGCGCGGATTCGGATTCGCGCCGGAACAGTCCGTGACGCGTTGGCCGATTTGAGAAAAGCGATCGAGCTCAACCCCACACGAATCGAAGCCTGGGCAGCGATGGGCGAAAGCCACTACCAGCTAGGCCAGATGAAAGAAGCCATTGTGGCCTTCGAGAAAGCCGTCGCCGGCGCTCCCGGACAGGGGTATTGGTGGTACCGCCTCGGCCGCTTGCAGCTGGACGAAGGGCAGCGAGCGAAGGCGCTTGCCTCATTGAGCCAGGCGACCTCCATCGGAGATGAAGAGCCCGGCGGGAAGGCCTGGGTCGCAGACTCCCACCGGCTGACCGGAGACATCTACTACGCGCTGAACAAGCGGCAGGAAGCCATCGTCGAGTATGGACGCTATCTGGAGCTTGCCGATCGGGAGGCGATCGACCGTGCGGACGTCGAGACCAAGCTTCGCCGGATCGGCGAAGGGCTAGACTAGCGAGCTTCAGTCGAGGTGGCCGCGACCAAACGCCTCTGGAAGAAGCGATGCGAGCTCGTAATCCGCCCGCGCGTCGCCCGCGTAGCTTCGTATCGATAGGCCTGGGGCGAGCTCCGCGAGGCATTGCCTGCAGATGCCGCATGGCGGGGTGGGGCTCTTTGCAACCGAAGCAATGACCAGCGCTCGAAGCTCACGCTCTCCGGCCGCAACCGCCGCAGTGAGGGCGGCACGCTCGGCGCAAAGCGTTGCGCCGTAGCTCGCGTTCTCGACGTTGCAGCCGATGAACACCCTGCCGCTCGCGCTCAGAACAGCGGCACCGACCGCGAAACCGGAGTAGGGGGCGTACGCGTTCGCTCGGGCCCCCACCGCTGCACGCTTCAACTCTGTCCAGGCGCTCTCGTCCATCAGATCGACTCCAGCACGCTCGACAGCAGCGCCTCGAAACGCGGCCGAACACGGCCCGTGGTTTCGGTCACTTCTTCGTGACTGAGTGGGACTTTCGAAATTCCCGCGGCGAGATTCGAGATGCACGAGATACCTAGGACGCGAAGCCCCATGTGCCGGGCTGCGAGCACCTCGAGCACCGTGCTCATCCCTACCGCGTCGGCGCCGAGGGTCCTGAGCATGCGCACTTCGGCGGGGGTCTCGTAGGCCGGTCCAAGGAGACCTGCGTAAACACCGCGGCGCAGCTCAAACCCGAGCCCAGTCGCCAAGCCGCTTGCGATCTCGATCAGCTCGGGGTCGAACGCTGCGCTCATGTCGAGGAATCGCGGGCCGTGGCGTTCGTCATTTGGACCGACGAGACTGCTCGTCCCAGTGAGGTTGAGTTGATCGACGATCGCCATCAGGTCGCCTGCCTCCAGTTCTTGGGCGATCCCTCCGGCAGCGTTGGTGACGATCAAGGTCTCGGCGCCGAGCAGGCCCATCAAGCGGACTCCAAACACGACCTCGCTGGGAGAATTCCCTTCGTACAGATGGGCGCGTCCTTGCATCGCGACGACGCGCTTTCCAGCTCTGCCCCCGGTGACGAGATTGCCCGCATGCCCCAAGACCCCGGACAGCGGCATCTGGGGGATCTCGGCGTACGGAATCGCACGCGCATCCTCCAAGCGGTTTGCATAATCTCCGAGGCCCGACCCGAGGACCAAGGCAACGTCGGCCTTTCCCGTCCGGCTCGCGATTGCGCTCTTGGCTTGCTCGAGTGCCTCCATCATCGCGCCCGCATTGTACGCTACCTCGGCTATAGTGCCGGCCGGATGATGAAACGAGTCGCAATCGCCGTTTCGGTGTGCTTGTCCGCATGCGCCGGCCGAGGCGTCGACGGGCCTGGAAGCCAAACGGTCCGCGAAACAGCTGAAACCACCGACGCGCCTGGCGTCATCGAGCCGCCCATCCTCGTCTCGATCGTCCCAATCGCCACGGCAGAGGAGATTCCGCGTGATTGCTCCAAGCCGGTCGAGGAGTCCTGCAATGCGATCGACGACGACTGCGACGGCGTGATCGACGACGGCTGTGGGTACGGGACCGGGTTGATGCAGGTCACCGCATCTTGGAACACCGGCGCGGACATCGACCTCTACGTCACGGGCCCCCTGGGTGACACCCTGAGCTTCCAGCGCCCTTCGACTCCGTCGGGCGCTCGCGTCGACCACTCGGGCCGCGGTGACTGCATCGACATGCCCAACCCGCAGATCGAGAACATACGCTGGGTAGGCGCGCGACCCATGGACGGCATCTACGAGGTCGAGGTTCACTACTGGGGGGAGTGCATAGGCAGCGGAGGGCCAACGCTGGTCACCATCTCCGTTGCAGTAGGGCGCCGGATCGCCGGGCAGTTCCGTCAAAGCCTTCTGCCCGGTGAACGGATTCGCGTGTTGCGATTCGTTATCCAATGACGGCGCGCCGGGTCCAGGGTTTCTTCGTCGTCTGCCTCGTATCCCTGGGATGCGTCCTTACCGCGCTCGCACTCGCGGCGCGCTCGGGTTGCCGGCCCTCTACGGTCGTCGCCGGTTTGGCGATCTCATTCATCCCGTACGCCGGCTTGCTCGCCGTTTCGCGTTCGCTCCGCAGGCTGCCCCCGCTGCGGTTGGCCGCGCTTGCCTTGCTGTTTGGCGCGCCGCTCGTATTGGCACCGCCGCTCCTGTCTGATGACCTCTACCGCTACCTCTGGGAAGGGCAGGTCTGGCTCGAAGGGTTCAACCCGTATCGACTCGCCCCCGACGACCTCGCCCTGTCGCCGCTCCGTGACGAGGTCTGGCTGAACATCAACAACCCTGGGATCAGCAGTATCTACCCACCGCTTTCCCAAGTCCTGTTCGTGTTGGCGGCCTGGCTGGGCGGACAGGTTTGGACGGTCAAGCTCTTGGCACTTCTAGCGCACGCGATCACCGCCGGGTTTGTCGCGCGAATCGCCAAGTCCCCCCAGGCGCCCTTGGCCCTCGCCCTCAACCCGCTTTTGTTGGGTGAGAGTGCGCTCAACGGCCACCTCGACATCCTCTGCGGCCTCGCGCTGCTGGTCACGGCCTGGGCACTCACGCAGCAGCGCTACCTTCGAGCCGGCATCGCAGTCTGTGCTGCCGTTGGGCTCAAGGTGGTCGGCTTGGTGCTCCTGCCGCTGTTCGCCCGAAGGCCCAAGGTTTTGCTGGGCGCCACGTTCGCCTCCGTGCTCTTGCTCGTGCCCCTCGTCGTCTCGCGCGCCCCCGTCGATCCCGTCTCTGGCGCAGGCCAGTTCGCAAGCCGTTGGCGTGGCAACGAAAGCCTCTTTGCGCTCGCCGACTGGGCGAGCCGCCAAGGCCTGGGGCACCCCTCCGCCGATCTCGCCGCGCGCGCCATGATGGTGCTGGCCTTTCTCGTGCTGAGCGCCGTCGTGGTGAGGCGTCGAGTGCCGAGCGTAGCCGCTGCACGATTCCTGATTTGGTCTGTCCTGCTTCTCTCTCCGCAGGTCCATCCCTGGTATCTTGCCTGGCTGCTTCCGCTCGAGCTGGTCGCTGGTGGCTCGGCGGGCTTGGTCTGGAGTGCCGCCGTCTTGTGCGCATACGCGCCACTCGACCTCTGGGTTAGCCAAGGGGTTTGGCGGATGCCCCCGTGGCTACAGATCTTCGAGTATTCGATCGTCGCACTCGCACTGATATTCGACCCGCAGCGCCCGACCCTCCAAGCTCACCGCGCAGAAGGGCAATTTCTCGTGTGATTCAAGGAGCTTGGCACAGCAATCACGAGACGATCAACGGTCGCCTGGTTTTGACTTGCAGGCCAGTCCGCAGCCCTTAGACTACGCGCCCCTGAAGCCAAGGGGCTGATGGATTCACCTATGTACGCGGTCATTCAAACAGGCGGAAAACAGTATCGAGTTGCCGAAGGCGACACGATTCGCGTCGAGAAGCTGGCAGGTGATGTCGGCTCCAAAGTGGAGTTCACCGACATCTTGATGGTCGGCGGCGAGAAGGTCGAAGTGGGCAAGCCGCACGTCGGCGGCGCCAAAGTCACGGCCGAAATCGTCGCACAAGATCTGGCCAAGAAGATCATCGTCTTCAAGATGAAGCGCCGTAAGGGCTATCGGAACCGTCGTGGCCACCGGCAGCCGTACACCGAGCTCCGCATCAAGAGCGTGAAAGGCTAAGGAGGCGCCATGGCACATAAGAAGGGTCAGGGCTCATCCCGCAACGGCCGCGATTCCAAGCCGCAGTACCGTGGCGTCAAAGTGTTCGGCGGCCAGACGGTCCCCGCAGGCAGTATTCTGGTTCGCCAGGTCGGCCAGACATTTCACCCGGGAGCAAACGTGGGCGTGGGCAAGGACTACACGCTCTGGGCAAGAGTGGACGGCGTGGTGAAGTTCGAGCGTCGCGGCCGTACCGGCAAGCGCGTCGCCGTCTATCCCGCCGACAACTGAGCGACTCTTTGCAGGAGCGTTTCCCCGCGCCCGAGTTCGACTCTCCCACTGGGAGCGTCTTTCCTCCGCCTGCTGGACGTAGGGTCTACTGCAACCGCAACATGCGGCTCGACCAAGCCTAGGCCGTGGGCTTGGACATGGACTACACCCTGGCAATCTACCGCCAGGCGGAAATCGATCGCCTGAGCATCGACGCGACCGTCAGCAAGCTCATCGAGCGCGGGTACCCCGAGGAGCTCCGCACGATGAAGTATCGGACCGACTTCCCGATCCGGGGCCTGTTGATCGATCGGAAGCTCGGCAATGTGCTCAAGATGGACCGCCACCGGTACGTGAAGAAGGCCTATCACGGCTTCACCAAGCTCAGCCGGGAAGAGCGCCGCCGCGCGTACCACACCCGACGTCTGCGTCCTGGCACCAAGCGCTACCACTGGGTCGACACGCTCTACTCGCTGTCCGAGGTAGCGGTCTACGCTGCCGTGATTGAGCACCTCGAGCCGCGCCAGGGTGCGCTCGATTACGGTCAGCTCTTCGCCGACATCCGGCAGTGTGCCGACCTCTCACATCAGGACGGCTCGATTCTCGATGTCGTATTGCGGGATTTGCCACGCTACGTAGATCGTGATCCGGAGCTCGGGCTGCTGTTCCACAAGCTTCGAAGCGCGGGCAAACGCCTGTTTCTCCTGACCAACTCGGGCCCCGAGTACACCGAAGCGATGATGTCGTACCTGCTGGGCGACGCCCTCGAGGAGTACCCGAGCTGGAGAAACTACCTCGACTACATCTGCACGTTCTCGAACAAACCGAGCTTCTTCACGGATAAGGCGCCTTTCGTCGATGTGGAGACCGGGGCAGAGATTCGGGAGCCGACTCGGGGCCGCGTGTACACCGGAGGGAACATCACCGACCTCCAGCGGGCGCTCGGCTTCGCCGGAGACGAGGTGCTCTACGTGGGTGACCACATCTACGGTGACGTCCTTCGAGCCAAGAAGGAATCGACCTGGCGCACCGCGATGATCATTCAGGAGATGGATGACGAGCTTCGGGTGCTGAGGGAGCACGCCCTGAGCTTCGATCGCGCGGACGCCCTCGAACAGATGCGGGATGCGGTGCAGGACGAGCTTCGCGAGCATCAGGCCCGGCTCAAGCGTGTCGAGCGGAGCCTGAATGAGCATGAATCAGGCCCCGAACGCGCGAAATGGGACGCCAAACGCGTCCGTCATCGGCGCTCGATCGACCGGCTGAGGGCCCAGCTCAAAGAGCTGAACGTGGAGCGGACCGCCCTTCATGATGTCTTGGACGAAGCATTTCACCCCTTCTGGGGTTCGGTCTTCAAGGCCGGCGACGAGGTTTCGAGCTTCGGCAATCAAATCGAGCAGTACGCCGGCCTGTATACCGCTCGCGCCACGAACCTCACCCAGTACTCTCCTATGCACTACTTCCAGAGCCCCCGGCATCGAATGCCCCACGAGAACGGGATCTAGCCGAGCGCTAGCGCGGTTGGTGGTCGAGGGGTTGAGCGTGGACGGCTTCGTGCGCGAAGAATTATTGTCCGGACATGCTCTCGCTTGTTTATACTGCTCGCTCCATTCAGAACGGAGCGTGACATGGCGAAAGCGGCCACCAAAAAAGCCACCAAAAAGCGGGCGACCAAGAAGTCGGCGCCCAAAAAGAAGACTGTGAAGAAGGCAGCCAAGAAGCGCGCGGCGCCGAAGAAGGCAGCCAAGAAGCGCGCGGCGCCGAAGAAGGCAGCCAAGAAGCGCGCGGCGCCAAAGAAGGCAGCCAAGAAGCGCGCCACGAAAAGGTCGGCGAAGTCCGAAGTGGCGGCACTGAAGAAGAAGCTGAGGAAGGCCGAGAAAGACGCCGAAAAAGAGCTCGCGGCCCTGAAGCGCAAGGCAAAGAAGACAAGCACCGACTTCAAGCGAAAGCTGACCAAGGCAAAGAAATCGGCATCCAAGCGAACCGCGGCGCGCAAGCGGCAGGCGAGCAAGGCGCTCGCAGATCTCGAAAAGAGGGTCGAGACGGCGGCGAAAAACCTGAAGGCCAAGACGAGCAAAAAGAAGCCAGCGAAGAAGAAGTAGGCGCTGGCCGGTCGACGATGTGCGGCATCGTCCCTCGAGCCCCTTCAGGACCGAACACGGGCCCGGATCCTTCTCGATCGCGGGCCCGTTCCTTTTTGCAAGTCGAAAGGGGGTGGAGCGACGGGGGATCGAACCCCGGACCCCCACACTGCCAGTGTGGTGCTCTCCCAGCTGAGCTACCGCCCCTAGAGGGACGCCGTTTTGCTTCGACGCCTCCTGTTTGTCAATCGCTCGGGCTTGATTTCCGGCCATGCCTGCGACGCTCGAAGTTGGGCCCGGAAATCTTGACCTTTTCGGTCTGGCCGGCGAAAGGAAAGGGCGATGCGAGCGGTCGCTTTCTTCGTCATTTTGCTCGGCGCCTGCAGCGGGTACGACGACCTCGCCCTGCTCGAAGTGGAGACCATCGAGCCGCGCGAAATCGAGGCCGGTGGGACCCTCCGAATCCACGGTCACGGCTTTCCGCTGGGGCGCGCTCCCGAGATTCTACTGCGCGGCTCGATCTATCGGCCAGGGATGCGCGCCAGTCGCGTCGATGCGCGTCTTGACGGTGAGGTCCGCTCGGAGTCGCTCATCGAGGTTCCGATCGTAGAGGAGCTCATCGAAGCGCTTGGCGGCCGCGCCACCGTCGACGGGGAGCTGCGGGTCGGGTTTCGTGCGGCGGACGAGCACCGAGACGTCTTCTCGGCCGAGCGAGTCCGGGTCGACTTCCTCCCCGACACTTCGTCGCAGTTGCGCGCCGATGGCGTCCGTGACGGGCAAGCGCCGCCGCCGCTGGGCGCGCAGAGCTTTGGCTTGGAGCTCTCTCGCGAGGAGCTCGGCGCCGCAGGCGTCGAGGTGGTCTCGGTGGACCCCGACGGGCTCGCTGCAAGCCAGGGCGTGAAGCCGGGCGACACGATCGTAGGGGTCGACGGAATGAGCCTCTATAGCCGGCGCGACTTCCTTCCTGACCCAAGTCGAAGCGACTCGACCGTGATGGTCACTCGCGATGGACTTCGCGGGGTCCACGCGCTTCGCTGGCCACACCAAGCCACAGAGCGTTCTGCCGAACCAATTGCCACTGGCCTATTCGTCCTGCTCGGACTGTTGCTCGGCTGGCTTTCTCCGGCGACGCTCTGCCTGCGTGCCCGGCCTTTGAAGGGTTCGGTTTCTTCGTGGCTCACGGGTTCGAGTCTCGTGCTGATTTTTGCGGCGCTCTTGCTCTTCGTTTCGGCGCTGCAATGGACGACGATGTGGATCTTGGGCTTGGGCACGTTCGCAGCGCTCTTCACCTCGGCCACCAGGCATCGCGCCGGAGCGTCCAGCTTCGCGTTCGCGGTGATCGCGACGCTGACCGTGATGCTGCTCGCTCGCACGGCCAGTATCTCCCTCATCATTGCAGCTCAGAGTCCTTCGGTTCTTCGCTGGTATCTGTTCCAGTCCCCCGCTTCATTCTTCGCGTTCGCCGCGTATCTCCACGCGCTTGGAGCGGTCAGCGCGCGAGCCAACTTCTCTGCATCGGTCTATTCAGCGGCCGCGGCGGTTCTTGGCGCCGCTCTGTTCGTCGGGGGTTGGCCCTTGGCCGGCTCGGTGCCCGGAATCGCCGCGCTCGTCGGAAAGGCTGCCGGGCTGATGATCGCGGCTCGGGCGGTCGAGGTGAGTCCCAAAACGGCTGTCGCATCCTCAGGATTGGGAGTTGGACTCGCTTTGCTAGGATTGGTTCTAGACCTGGGCTCCCTCTTTCCGCACTGGAGCGCCTTGTCCTTGGGCGCGGTGTGCACGCTTGCAGTGCGTGCCCTGGTGCCGCCGCTTCGTCGCGAAGCGGCTCCGGTCATGGCACCGTCGCCTAGCCGGCTCGTTTCAAGAAATCCTTGAGCAGCTCGCGCTGATCGGACGAGGGCGACAGAAACTGCAAGCCGGCCTCGAAGCCCCGCGTGCCAACCGGTTTGCTCCAGCGCACCGACGCGGCGCATTCGAAGGGGGAACGTTCCGGATCCTCGATGCCGTCCTCCGTCAGAAAGAAGCTGACCGTGAGCACCTCTCCCGCGGTGAGGGGACGCTCGAATACGATCGCGGCACCACCGCCGCTCAGGTTCTTCATCTCCGCATGGAGCCTCTGCCCCGAGACGCTGAGCTCGCACGAAATACAGACAGGATGGCGATCGTGCCGTCGCTTCTGAACCGTCGTCGTCACAGCTTCATGATGCGAAAGATATTGCAGGAAGCAAAATTGCGTGCATCAGTGAATCTGGGGTCGGCGCGCTCGTGACTGCGCCCGTATCCCGTCGGCCTCGGCGCTCAGCTCCCGGTTCCCCGGCTCCTCGCGCAGCAAGGTTGCGTAGATCGCAAGCGAGCGCTTGAAGTGCCCCTGGTCTGCAAGGATGCGGGCCATGGTCAGAGTGGGAAAGGGTTCGTCGAACATGCTGGCGGTTTTCGAAAAAACACCGACCGGCGGACGGCTTGGCGGCCCACAGGCGGCCTCGAGCTCAGGCTCCGAATCGGTCCGGGTCGTGGACTCGACCTCTGGGTCGGTCGCGCTCGTGGGCGCTGGCGCTGGCACTGGCACTGGCGCTGGCGCTGGCACTGGCACTGGCTCGGATTTCCGGCCCACCGAGGGCAGGGGCGCCTCCGCCGGCCGCCCGAACCGCTTCGCCTCGCCCTGCCCAGGCTTCTTTCGTGGCTCTTCCTGTGCGGCCTTCAGCGCCCACTTGGCGAAACCGAGCACTTTGCCCAGAAGGCCCTCGGATTCCTGTCCGCCGGCCCGGTTGCGAATCGCGTGAATCAGTTGCCCCCGGCTCATCGCGTATGTGTCCTCCACGCCGAGGCGCTCGGCCTCCTCGCGAAGCTCCGGTGTCGTCAAGTTGTAAAGTCGGGTCAGATCCATCGAACCAGCTCCGGGTCCATCTGTTGTAGCGCGTTCTTGGCCTGGTCGCAGTCCTGATCGATCTGCCGGCGGAGCGACTCGAGCCCGCCGAACTTCGCTTCGCCTCGGATGCGAGCCACGAAGCCCACGCGCATGCGTTTCCCATAGAGGTCGCCCTCGAACCCGAGCAGGTGCACTTCGATTGAATGCCCCGCTTCGAACGTCGGCCGGGTGCCCAGGTTCGCGACCCCGTGGAGCAACGGGGCACCTGGCTCGCCGAGAATTCGAGCGACCACCGCGTACACCCCGTCCTTTGGAAGTTGGAGCGGCTCCACCGCAAGATTCGCCGTAGGAAAACCGAGCTCACGGCCGCGTTGGTCCCCGCGCGTCACAAGCCCGGTGGTTTCGTGTACCCGCGTCATCATGAGCGCCGCATTCTCGACGTTCCCGTCTTCCCGGAGGATTCGGCGAAGCCGCGTCGACGACACGGCCTGGCCTTCGTACATCACCGGCTGCACGAGCTCGACCGTGAATCCTTCGCGCGCGCCCCAGTCTCGCAGGGTGCTGATGTTGCCGGAGCGCTTGTGCCCGAAATGGAAATCGGGGCCCACCACCACACCCTTGGCCTTGCACGCGTCGAGCAGCACTCGCTCGACGAAGCCATCCGGCGTCATCTTCGAGAACTCGCTGTCGAACGGCAGCACCACGACATCGTCACAACCGGCCCCCTTCAGGAGCTCTACGCGGCGCTCCATGTCGGTCAGCAGCACCGGCGCTCGCTCGGGGGCCAGGACCGCGGTCGGATGGGGTTCGAAGCACATGGCCAGGGTTTGCCAGCCGTGGCCATTCGCGGTCCGCTTGGCCGCGTCGATGAGCGCTCTGTGCCCCAGATGAACGCCATCGTGGTTACCAGGAGTGACGACAGAGTGGGTGCGGCGCATCAGCTCGGGAGCCCTGGAGCGGTGAACGTGCTCCTCCTTCACTCACCTACAGCGCCGTTCGGGACACTTCAACTCGAATACGCCCGATATCCAGGTTGATGACGTAGGGCTTTTGGTGCTGTATGGTTGAAAACATGGGGAAATCAAAGGGGAGGGCCGGCTCTGCCGAGGATGCTCCATTCGAGGAGGTCATGGATCGCCTCCAAACCGTCGTGGCGCAATTGGAAGAAGGAGATTTGCCTCTCGAGCAGTCTCTGGCGATGTTTGAGGAGGGAGTCCGCCTGTCGCGGGCCGGAGCGAAACGACTGGATGAAGCCGAGCGTAGAGTAGAGGAGCTCCTCGCAGCCGGAGACGAGCTGCAAACGAGTCCTCTCGAAGAAAGCGAAGCGGGGGAACAATGAGCCAAGTCCTCACGGTACCGACACATTTCAACGACATCGGAGAGCTCTCCGAGGGCTTCCTCGATCGGGTCGAACAAGACACACTCATACTCTACGGGCCCGTCGCCTACGAAGATGGTTCCCAGATCCAATTCGTGGTGCTGCTTGCGGACGGCACATCGGCTCTAGAGGGAACCGGCGTTGTCCGTGCTGCCGTCGACGGCGGCGCCGATCGTGTTCCGGAAACGCGCTATGACGTCGTCGTCGAAGCCTTGGAGCTCGACGGCCGGTACGAGGTCGTGTTCGAGCGCCTCGTGCTTGCGCGTCAGGCGGTGTCCGAGCCTCCGCTGGCTGATCCTGAAGAAAATGAACCCACCGGCGAGATCGAAGCTGCACCCGCACTGGACGACTCCGCCGACGAGTCGAGCGCCGACGATTCCACGGTCGATGAGGCGCACGCGTATGTGAACGACGTCGAGCTCACCGCGGATGAAGTCTTCTCACTCGTGCCCGGCGAGGTGCATTCCGTCGCGCCTAGTGAGTACGATTCCGACTTGCCCGAGGAGTCCGCGGCCGAAACAGTGCCGCCCGACGACTCCGACGACTCCGACGACGAACC
>Ga0224508_10000455_pt1 | contig 40884 bp, 36 predicted proteins | sample SF_Jan12_sed_USG_4_FD_170157 | JGI IMG/M metagenome (GOLD analysis project Ga0224508, IMG submission 170157) | Sediment microbial communities from San Francisco Bay, California, United States - SF_Jan12_sed_USGS_21 | ecosystem: Environmental > Aquatic > Marine > Sediment | place: USA... | reverse complement strand
CGATCGGGTCCGCCATGAAGTCGTCGAAGTAGATGTCGTGGAACTGATGCTCGCGGCCTTTGCGAAGGCGCATTCCGTTTTCGACCGCCCGCGCCCAGGCTTCTTTTTGCTCGAGCGCGATCCGCGGCCGATCCACGTCCATCTCGAAAAGCGACCGAAAGTGCGCGCAGAGGCTCACGTAGGACGACAAGACATCCGCGGGGTCGCGGTGGGTCCAGATGATGCACGCGTCCGGGTAGGCCTCGAGGAGCGCGTCCAGGTTGCGCATGTGCACCGGGTACTTGAGGAGCCAGCGCTTGTCCGGTTCATACGACCCGATGAGCTGCATGATGCGCTTGTGCCGCTGGTAGGTCTCGCGGTGCACGGTGTTCATGTACCAGTCCGAATAAGTCGGCACCGTCGAGACGACCTCGAAGCGATCGTCGCTGAAGCTCTGACCCAGGATGCGACCCGATTCATCGGGGCCGTCGGGCATCATGAAGTGAATCGATTCGAGCATGCTCTTGCCGGCCTGGTACATCATGTCGAGCTCGATGCGCGCGTGCTGAAAATCGGTCGCCGCCTCCCAGTAGGCGCGGGGAGGGCGAGGCTGCGGGTGGAGCGCGAGCCAGTACTGAAGGCACTGCATGTCCGGGTTGGCGCCCATCAAGTAGTGGAGGGCCGTGCTTCCGGTGCGCACCATGCCCGTAATGATGATCGGCCGCTCGATCGCGACGTGGGCCGAGTCGGGCCGCATCTCGAACCATCGCTCGGTGTGCAAGCGGGCGGCAAGCAAGCCGACGGTCTGGTAGACGGCGGTCATTTTCCCCGTCGTGTGAAGGCGCGCCTCGTGGTCATACGAATAGAGCAGACGCCGAAGCCCTTCGAGGTAGCTCGGGTCCCCGAACTCGTCGTAGCCGTCGACCCCGCGAATCGCGATCTCGTGAAACTCCTGCTCGCGCGAGGCGAACGATGCGTGGCTCAAGGGATTGAAGTTGCCGAGCCCGCTCATTGGTGGTTTCGCTCCGGCCACAGAAACCGCACCGCGGGGGTGAGCGCCGCGCGTGCCGTGCTGAGCGCCGCTTCCTTCACGCCGCCCGGCAAGAGCCCGAGCTGGAGCTCGAGCGCATCATCGGAAGCGCGAATCCCCGTGACGCCGAGGTAGCTCGTCGCCGCCGCAAGGGTCGCTTTCAGCATCTCATCGCGCTCGATCGCGGGAACCTTCATCAAGTCGATGACCACGTCCTGGCCTTCGGCCGCGACCACCATGTCGGGGAGCGAGACCATGTTGCCGATCAGGGTCGCCGGGTGCTTGGTGTCGATCATTCCGGTGCGAATCGCGTCGGCTAGAGGTCCCGGCGCGTCGTCGGTCGTGGAGAGCGCGACCTCGCTCAGCCGGATCCGCACCGTTCGTTGCTCGCCCTCGACGCGCACACCCTCTGCATCGATGCGGACCGAGAACTGGATCGGCGCGCCGAGCGCGTGGGCCTTGCCCTCGAGACGAAAGCCCGGGCTCACCGCTTCGATCGTGAGCGAGACCTTCTCGAACAGCGGACCGAGGCGACTGCGGATCGCGCTCAAAGGAATCGCGACTCGGCCGCCGAGCGCATGTGTCACGAACCTCAGCGCCTGCCGAGCGTCGAATGGGGGAGGGGTGGGCATCGGGCAGCCGCAACAATGACACGGAATTATGCCCCGCTCATCCGCTGACGGCGGCTCCGGAACTAGAAACCCAAGCGGAAGTTCGGATTTTTCGCTCTGTACGGAGCTTCTCTGACGAGTGCTTCCTCAGTTGATCGGACACGAAATGAGATTCGCGTCCGGCATGGGGATGATGACGCCGTTATCCGTACCAAGACCGATGCAGGCCTCACCAGCGGGGCAGTCCGCATCGCTAAGGCAGCCCTGAACCGTCGCCGAGCAGATACCCCCTGGCTCGCCCATCGCGCACTGGTAGGCCAGGAACAGGCCACCCCCAACGTCGGTTCGGATGCCGATCGGGCCCGTGGGGTTGGAGAAGACAGCAGCGGGCAGGTCGTAGCTGCCGTCGGGCATCCACAAGTCGGTGCAGTTCGGTGCCGGTGCCGGGCAGAGCGTCAGGTCGGGTACGCCCTGGTCGGCCCAACCGAAGAGGACTTCTCCGCCGGCGTCGGCGGTGAAGGTACCGCTGTCAGCCACCAACGGCAGGAAAAGGTCTCCTGACAACACACAGAATCCGTTCGGAAGGCACTGCGTGGCGTTCTTCCCAAGCGTGTCACACACACCGCCCGGGGAGCAGTCGGTGCTGTTCGGCACATCGACGAGGAGAACCGGCGGCAGACACGGCGGAACGATGCAGTCGCCGTCCACGGTGCAGGTCTGGTCGACGGGGAAAGTGCAGAACGAGGTCAGACCTGGGACGACCGCCGCGGGATCGATTCCGAGCACCACGTCCGGTCCGGTGGCACCGGAACGGACCTGCACGGTCGCGGCGAGATCTACGATCTCCATTGTCACGGCACCTCCGGGAATCACCGCCTGCAACACATCCAGGGAGAACTCACTGAACGCGGCCTTGCCATCGAAATCGGCCGTGAACATGCCGCCCCCGGTGACGACTGTAGGTACACTCACGCTCAACTCCCAGGGGAAGCTGAACTGGCTGGGAGTGACGTTCCAGGCACAACCCACGTTGACCGTTTGCGTTTGCGGAGTCGCATCGCTGCCCGTCTGGTCGAAGTTGCACGTGGCTGGGGTCAACGTGCAATCCGCGTCACATCCGTCGCCGTCGACGTTGTTGCCGTCGTCGCATTCCTCGCACACGTCCGTGGTTCCGTCGCCGCAGACAAAGGGACAGAGGACCGGGAACGACAGAAGTGCCGAGTCTGGCGTTGGGCTGGCGTCGTCGGGCACGCCGACTCCGTCTGGGCCGTCGCTGTCGACGCCCATGACGCCCTCCAAGGGGAGAAAAAGAGTAACTACATCATTGTCTACGATGAGCCGGATTCCGAGGTCCCCTGCGACGCCCGCTCCGTAGGTTGGAATAATCATGTTCCAGGTGCCGTCTCCGTCGATCGGGGGAACACCCACGGCCGTGACCGGTGGCGGGTTATCGACCCAGCCGAAGAGCGCCTCGGTCTGGCCCGGGCTGACGCCGTCCCCCGCGATGAAGCCAGCCCCCAGGACGGGGTCGAGCGGAAGCAGCAGGTTGCTCGTGACGCAGAACCCGTTGTCGGTACATTGCTGAGCCTTGCCAAGCGAGTCACAGAGTCCGGCTGGCGCACAGTCGACGCTGGTCGGGAAATCAACGACGGTCATCGGAGGGTTGCACGGCGGGACGATGCAGTCGCTGTCCATGGTGCAGACCTGCTCCGGCGGGAACGCGCAAAACTGTGTCGGCCCCGGGACGAGAGCCGCAACATCCAGTGCTAGCGGCACATCCGGGCCGGTGGCGCCATCGCCGCGGGTCTGCGCGGTCGCTTTGAAGTCCTCGACGACGATGCTGTCCACGCCGCCGGGAACGACCGACTGCCAGAAATCGAGGAACTCCTCCGTGAGCTCCGCCGTGCCGCCGAGATCCGCGGTGAACGGCTGGCTCGCGCTGATCGGGGATGTCGGAAGGACTTCCAAGGTGTACGGGAGGATGAAGATGTCATTGGTGACATTGTTGCTAAACGCCACTGTAATCGCCTTCCTGCAGAGATCCGGGTCATCTGGCAGGCCCGAGCCAGGGGTGCCGGTACAGGGGACCAGGAGCCCACAGACGCCGGCGCCGCACGTTCCGGTGCCGCCATTGCAGGACGTGCCATCAGGCAACGTGGTGAAGTCACATGTCGAGGCGACGCAAGCGTCGCCGGTGCAGGAGTTCGCGTCGTCGCATTCACCGGCGCTGCATGTCGGATTGATGCTGACGTTGTAAGATCGGATGGCGCCGCCGTCGCTTATATCCAGCGCCAGCTGAATGGGCGTCCCGACCGGAATCGTGAGCGTCACCTCGCCGCCGCCGAAGCCGACGAGGCCCGTTTCAATCGTGCCTGTGACCAGCCGGTAGTTGACGCGCGCAGTCGGGACCGCGCTGGTCGCTCGAACGATGATGGTGTCGACGCCGGCGGTCGTCCACATGTCGTAGGTGACAACGCTCGGGCTGAAACCGACGATGCGATTGAGACCAGCCGCCTCGATCTCGAGCGAAGAGAGATTAGGATTGCCGGACCGGTCGCACTGGACTTGAAGAAACACCGGTGAGAGCACCACCGCAAAGGCCAGGGCGCAACTCCGGAACTCAATCACTCGTCGTGCAGCGCTCATGACCATTCTCCTTCCCGCACACGGGCGCATCGAACGTCGAGCGATCCCGAGCCGAGCCTCAAGGAGGCGCTCTCGCCGAACGATGCGCAAGGGAATTACGCCACAGGCAACCAACCTAACTATACGAGATTCCGCCATCGCTCGGATTTTTCGCTCCGTACGGAGCGTCATCCCGATGTGGACATCGCATCGCGACTGAAACTGAACGTGAAGACGGTCGGCACCCACCGAGAGCACCTCATGCAGAAGCTCGACACTCGCAGCCTGGCCGGCCTCACGAAGTTCGCGATCCGGGAAGGCGTGACGCTCCTCAAGGAGTGACGTCGGAAAACCTCCCCGAGCGCGCTAGTTCAGCGTGCAGGTTGGGTTGACGCAGTAGCTGGTGCCGTCTTCGTTTTCGTCGAAGCAGGCGAAGCCGCCGGGGCACTGCACGTTGCTTTCGCAGGTCAGCTGACAGGTGTTCGTCTCGGTGTCGCAGACGAGCTCGAGGTTGTCGCGGTCGTAGCGTTCCTTGAGGAGGCGCGTCTCGCAGCAGTTCGTCGGGTCGGCCTCGCACTCGGCCGTGGTGACCACCTCGCCTTCGAGGCAGTTGTCCGGGTTGGGATCGCAAAGCGCGTTGCTGGTGCAGGGCCAACCCACGTCCTCGGTCTGCGGAGGTGCGGTCTGCAAGCATTCGAAGCGAACGCGCGCGCCGGTGAGGGGCGCAGCACCCTCGGTGAAGCTCACGCGCTGCTGCTCCGGATTGAACGAGCATGCGGAAGCCGTCTCTGCCGTGAAGTCATCGTAGAACCAGCCGAGGCCCTGCGGTACGCCGCCTGCGGGATCGCTCGCGAGCTGCGTGACCCTGCAAACGTCGCGTCCATCTTCGGTCGTCACGGCGACTTCCTCGCGTCCGCGGCCCGCGGTTGCACAGGTCTCGCCCTCGGGTTGCACCTCGCGCACCTCACAGCCGACAAGGTTCTGCGCGTTGCGGTTGAGTGGCCGCGGCAGACAAAGCTGGCGAAGCGCGGCCGCGATGCGGTCGACGATCGCGTTGAGCGCAGGCGCGTAGTCCGATGCACAGATCGACTCGACGACCGTGCCGACGCCGGTGTTGCTTCCGGCGAGGCCGTTAACCGTTTCGACGATACGGACCCCCGGCGCCGCTGCGCCCGATCCGTCGCCGGCGATGCATGCCGGGGTGAGCGCCTGGTCTCCCTCACCCTCAGCCAAAGGATCGGGGACTTCCACCATGCCCGGATGGGCAAGAATCGCAGCGTATCGATCCGCGTCGGTGTTGAAATTTTCGGGGTCGAGCGCGCTGTCCTCGGGAATCCCGGTAATCGCTGCGAACACCACTTGACTGGGGTCGGCTTTGAGATTCGCAATTCCGTCCACGTATCGCTGAATCTGCTGGAGGGCTTGCTTGTGCTCCCAGCATCGCAGGTTGAACTGCACGAGCGAATTCGTGGGCGGGTCCGCGAAGGGGCCTTGATACGGATTGCCCGGACGCGCTTCGACGTCGAAAATGCGAGGGTCGGTCGTCGAGCAGTCGTCCTCATCGGTGATCATGATGACCGCCAACAAGGCGTCTTCGCGGCTGAAGCCGCCATTCGCAGTGTTGCGATCGGATGCAAGAACCGCCTCGAGCTGCTGTTCAAAGCCGCAGCCGTCGGCCTGTCCAGTCACGCAGGTGACGTCGCTGATGAAGTCAGCCTGGCTGAATGGGGGCTCGGGGAAGTTGAGATAGAGCGTACCCTCGGGCGGAGTTTGCACGGGACATTCCGGGTTCACGCCCGTCACCTGCATGAAGCCTGCCTTGCCCGTGCTCGTGCAGGCGTTTGTCGGGTTGAAGTCGACGCCCGCCTCGTAGCTGGTATCCGGCTCGGTCGAGTAGCCGAGGTCTGGCGTGATCACCGCGACGTGAAGGCTTTCGACCGCCGGGAAATCACCAACCGGCATCGACACGCCATCCGTATCAAGACCACCGGTCAGCAAGAGGTTCACGAGGCGCGGGACCTGCTCGGCAAGCTTGTCCTGCTCATCGCGCATCGAAGGCGAATCGTCGATCAGAATGAGCAAGTCCAACGCGCGCTGCGGATTGACCGGCACGTTTTGGACGACGCCGTTGATCGTGCACGGATTGAGATTGGCCAAGGGCCGTCGCGTGCAACTGCTAGCGGTCGCTACCGACCCCACGATCAGAAGTAAAAAAGCAAAGCGGATCTTCATGTCTTGTCCCCCTACCCGACACGGAAATCATACCCACTTGGGCGCTTCGAAGCCAATCGAGCGGGAACTTTACAGCAGGCCTCGCCCCATACACGGAGAATTATGAAATTTTTTCCATGACTCGCATTCTGCTATGCAGAAAGTATAGGGTTAAATCCATGCGCCGCGTCCTGGTCGTCGACGATGAAGAAAACATCCGGCTCGTGCTCCGCACGCTGCTGAAGAAGAACGACTATCAAGTCGAGACGGCCGAAAGCGCCGAGGTCGCCTTGGAGCAGCTGGAGCGCTTCGACCCCGACTTCGTGCTTGCCGACGTTCGCATGAGCGGGATGACCGGGATCGAGCTCTGCACCGAGCTGAAGGCTCGCTCGTCGCTCGCGACGGTCATTTTGATGAGCGCCTACGGCTCCGTCGACCTCGCGATCGAAGCGATGAAGGCCGGTGCGTACGACTACATCTCGAAGCCCTTCAAGCAAGATGAAGTCCTGCTCGCGCTCACCAAAGCCGAAGAGCGTGAATCGCTGCGACGCGAAAACCGCGCTCTCAAAGAGGCGATGCGCAAGGCGCAGACTGTCCACGGGATCCTCGGCAAGAGCGAGGCGATCGGCAAAGTCTTTTCGACCATCGGAAAAGTCGCGGAGTACAAGACGACGGTTTTGATTCAAGGAGAGAGCGGCACGGGTAAGGAGCTCGTCGCGCGTGCGCTCCACGATGGCAGCTCGCGAAAGAACAAAGCGTTTATCCCGCTCAATTGCGGGGCAATTCCCGAAACGCTTCTCGAGAGCGAGCTGTTCGGCCACAGAAAAGGTGCGTTCACCGACGCGCATGCCGACAAGAAGGGGCTGTTTGCGGAGGCCCATCAAGGCACGCTGTTCCTCGATGAAATCGGCGAGCTGCCGCTCAGCCTGCAGGTGAAGTTGCTTCGCGTGTTGCAGGAGGGCTGCGTGCGACCGCTCGGCGCGACGCGTGACCAAGAGGTGGACGTTCGAGTGATTGCGGCGACGGTGCGCGACCTCCAACGCGAAGTCCAAGAGGGGCGCTTTCGCGAGGACCTCTACTACCGCCTGAACGTCTTGCAGATCAACGTGCCGCCACTGCGCGAGCGTCGAGACGACATCATGCTGCTGGTCGAGCACTTCATCGAGCGCAACAACCGCCGGCTTGGCACCCAGATCCGCGATCTCGACCAGCGATCGCGCAAGCTGCTGATGGACTACCCCTGGCCCGGCAACGTCCGTGAGCTGGAGAACACCATCGAGCGGGCGGTCGTTCTCGCGGACGGGGACACGCTCACGGTGGCCGACCTCCCGGAGAGAATGCGCGAGCCGGCCGATCCGGTCGCGGCAAGCCTCGCCAACGGCGAGCTCTCGATCAAGAAAACCGCGCGATTCATGGAGGAAACGCTGATTCGGAGGGCTCTCGAAAAGACCGGCGGCAACCGCACTGCGGCCGCCAAGCTGCTCGAGATCAGCCACCGCGCTCTGCTTTACAAAATCAAAGATTATGGGATTCAGTAGCGGTCGATGGATAATCGGGAATGTCGTGGAGAAGAGGAGCGTTGATCCTGTGATGTGCTGTATGCGTAGACCCTTAACCGCCGTAGCGTTTTGTGCGGCGCTTTTCGCGGCCGTGGGCTGCACGAAGAACATCCCGAACACCACCGTGAAGGACACGCCGGAGAACCGGGCCGTCATCGATTTCATGGAGGACTACCGACATGCGGTCGAAGCCCGCGACGTCGGGGCCCTCCTGGCCATGGCACACACGCAGTACTTGGACGACAACGGCACCCCTACGGGTGACGACGACCTCGATTACCGCGCCCTCCAAAAGAAGCTCAGCCGCTGGCGGGAGCGGGTCACCGACGTTCGATACGAAATCAAGTACCGCACAATCGCTAGGGAAATGGACCGCGTGCTGATCGCCTACCGCTACAGTGCGAGCTTTCGAATCGCCTACGATGAAGAGGATCAGCGCTGGTCGCGTCGAATCGGTGAAAACCGGCTGGTCCTGCTCTACGACGACATTCAGGCCCGATATTACGTGCTTTCAGGCATGTAAATTTTTGCGTCCCTATTGGAACATGGCGCAATTCGCGCTACGATTCTCTCGATGACACCCTGGAATGGGTGCAACTGAGTGTGCCCGCCCACAGACGACGAGACAGATGAGATTCGAGTGCGATAGGTGCCACGCCAAGTACAAGATCGCCGACCGAAAGGTTCGCGGTCGTGTGGTTCGTTTTCCGTGTCGCAGGTGCGATCACAAGATCTTGGTCGATGGTCGCGAGGGCGATCCGGACGTGACGGTTCCGGCAGGGTCCGCGTACGGTTTTGAAGAGGTCAGGCGAAGCAGGCCAGAGCCGACGGCGCCATTCAAGCACGAAGCACCTACCGCGCGCGCGCGTCGTCCGTCGTCGCCGGTTCGCCGGCGTTCTTCATCGGTTCCGCCGCGCCGTCCGTCTGCGGCTGCACGCAGGGTCTCTTCGATTCCAGCTGCTGCAAGCAGCGCGCTCGTCGGTCAACATCCTGGCTTGGCGCCCGCGCTGCCGACCGCACCTGCAGGTCCGCCCATTGCCGTGAGGGGCGAGGTGCCGCACTGGCACGTCTCGATCAATGACGTTCCGGTCGGGCCGGTTCGACTCGAGGAGCTTGGTCACAAGATCGACGCCGGCGCCGTGAGTGAGTACTCGCTGGTTTGGCGGGAAGGCCTCGACGAGTGGCGACCGCTTGCAACCGTTCCGGAGCTCATGGCCGTGTTGCATGAGCGCCGCCATTCGGGTCCTCCGTCGCGAACTTCGTTTTCGTCGATGCCGCCCTTCGTCGACTCGCGGACGTCGATCACCGCGCCATCGCAGCGCACCGTGGTGTCGGCGCCCATGGCCGGCTTCGACGCGGCGGGCGTGCCCCACGATTTCGTTCCGCTAGCCGATTCACTCGCTCCTGAAGAAGACGCGTCCAGCGGTCTTAGGGAGATGTCGCAGCCACCTGCGCCGATTGGGCCGCCCGGGATTTTCGAGTCATCGGCGCGTTTGGGCTCGTTTTCCGGGCTTCCGGCCGCCAAAGGCGAAGGGGTTTCGGTGCCTTCGGTGCCGCCGGCGGCTGCCGCGGCAAGTGCGGAGCCGCGCCGCGGTCTTTCGCTCGGCGTGCTGGCGCTGATTTTTGCCGTGATCGTGCTCGCGGGGGTCTCCGCGTTTCTGGCCTATGAGCGTTTTGGGGATTCGGTGCTGACCGAGTGGCTCGGCAATCGCGACGCCGCACCCGCAGAGCCTAGGCCGCGTGCTGCGAAGTCCGAGGTGCAAGCAAAGAGAACGGTTTCCGACGTCGTGGAGAAGCCCGCGGACGGAGCGTCAGCAGAGACAGGCGTCGGCGCCGATGCCAAACCAGTCGAGGCGGCCGAGCCCACCACAGCGGTTAGCAAGGAGCCGACCGAGGTGGCAGCCACCGAAGGTGCGAATGCCGCACCCGCGGAGCGCGTGACTGAGCCAGCGGCAGCCAAGGCGACGTCGCAAGCCAAGCTCGTGTTCGAACCGCCGAACCCGGCGAACGACGGGCCGACGATGGCGCCTGCGCCGAACCCCAAGCCCAAGAAGCGCCGCAGGGCCCGTGTGCAGCCGGTCGAAGAGACATCGGAAGAAGGTTCCTTGAGCGCGGCGGAGCAGAAGATTCTCGATGACTTCGGTTCCGGCGCCGATGCCGCGCCCGCGAAAATTGAGGTGAAGGAGTCCGCCAGCAGTCAAAGCGCGAAGCCACCACTCGACGGCAACGGGGTTCGGGCCACCGTGACGACCAACAAGCCGCGCCTGCAGCGCTGCTACGAGCGCGCGATTCGTGGTCAGCAGTCACCGCAGTCGGTTCGCCTGGACGTGAGCGTGACGGTTGCGGCCTCCGGTAGAGTCAAAGAGGTGAGCGCCGATGGGAATGGCCCCGGTGGGCTCGCCGAGTGCATTGAGGCCTCCGTTCGACGTTGGCGTTTCCCGGCATCTTCCGAAGGCGGGCCGGCGAAATTCCCGATCGTGTTCTCTGCGAACTGAGTAGGTTCCAATGCCCACGAAGCCACTGATCGACGCTGGGACGATTGCCCGGCGTGTTGCGGAGCTGGGCCGGGCGATCACCGAGGACTACCCGGGCCAAGCCTTGGTCGTCGTCCCCGTGCTCAAAGGCAGCTACATGTTCGCCGCGGACTTGGTGCGCCACATCGACCTGGATGTCGCAATCGACTTCCTCGGCGTCCGCAGCTACGGCAATCAACAGGAGAGCAGCGGCGTGGTGCAGATCACCACTGACTTGAGCCACTCGATCGAGGGCAAACACGTGATCCTGGTAGAGGACATCGTCGACACCGGGCTCACCGTTGCCTATCTCCATCAGAACCTGGCTACCCGCCAGCCGGCGTCACTCAAGGTTGCGTCGCTGCTTCACAAACCTTCGCGCACCCGCGTGCCCGTCCGGATCGACTACCTCGGCTTCACGGTCGATGACGTGTTCATCGTCGGCTATGGCCTCGACTTCGCTCAGAAGTTCAGGAATCTGCCCTACCTGGCCGTGGTCACCGACGACGAGGCCTAAGCAGCCTATACTGGTCGCCGTGAGCGACCCAAAGCCACCCGACGATCTGACCGAGCGGATACGGCGCATCGCGACGACGATTGCCGAAGAGGTCGACAAGCGCTTCATCGCCAGCGAACAGTCGCCTTCCATGCTCGAGGCGGCGGCCTCTTCGCTCGGCACGACGATGGAACGATGGGGTAGGAACCCCGGGCTTCGGCGGATCCTCGGTGGGGTGCAGCGCGACGAGGTCACGAGCCCAGGAGAGTCAGTCGAGCTTTCGGCGACTTTGGGTGTCGCTGCGAAGCTCGGCACCGTCGCGAGATTTTATGTCGATAGCGCGGTCGCTGCAGAGGTTCCGATCGGTATCGGCGCCGAGGTGCGTGCGGTCATCGATGCGCCAGGGCCCGGCCTTCATCGCGTCAGTGTTGCCATTTGCAATGACCGGGGCGAGGTCGTCACCGACCTGTCTGGCCACCGCTTGCTACAGGTCGTCAGCGGCCGGCCGGTCGTGCTGGTGGACGCGGCGCTCGTGCTCCCTGGGGTTGCGGACCAGCCGATCCCGTCGGTTTCGCCCATCGAAGCGCTTCGCGCGCTCATCGATGAGGGCTTCGAGCTCGTCTACTTCGACATTCACGTGAAGAACCGGGATCCCGCGATCCACGCGGCGTTGGTCACCCAGCGGCTACCGCCCGGCGCAATCCTGGTCTATTCGGCGGAAGAGCAGGAGCTCCGAAGCCTTGGCATCGATTTCGTCGAGATGTTCGCGTCGACCGCGATTCGCAGGCTGCGCGCAAAGGGTGTTCCGGTGACCACGATCTTGACCGAGCGGGATGAGCACCCCGATGAAAGCCTCGCCGAGCAGGTGAGCGTCATGACGCCGGCGACGGCACTGAGCCGAGCGCTCGCGGGTGTGTTTGCGGTCGAGATCGAACGGGCAGCCAAGCTGCTCAACGACAGGGCAAACAGCAATCCGCTCGACTGGCGTCTCGATCAGACCACCGACTCCAAGCTGGTTCCAGGTAACTCGTTCCACGCCGAGCTCGACAATGGCGAGGCGAGGCGGCGCTTACTGACCGCGTTCGATGAGGCCCAATCGACGATTCACATTCAGTTCTACATGGTCCAACCGAGCGATTTCACCGAGCACATGATCGTCCGGCTGATCCAGCGTGCACGCGCTGGTGTGAAGGTTCGGTTCATGGTCGATGCGCTCTACTCCGACGAGGAGGTTCTCGGGCGCCTCAACCCGTCGATTTTGTCTCTGAAGGAAGAAGAAAACATCGAGGTTCTGGCGGTCAATCCGATCGTATCTCGCAAGCACGTGGACGTTTCGCGGCTCAAGAAGCGAGATCACCGCAAGCTCGTCATCGTCGACGGACGCCGGGCCTTCGTGTCTGGCCGGAACGCCAGCAACGAGTACTACATGGGGTTCAGCGAGGTTCCGGTGCACGACAACACTCGGCACGAGCGCATTCCTTGGCTCGACGCGCATGTCGAAGTGATCGGGCCCTTGGTGCGAACGGTTCAGGAGACCTTCATGGGCACCTGGCATCGGCAAGGCGGCACCCCGATTCCGAACGATCGCAACGCGATGCCTGACCTCGAGCCCACCGGCTCTGCCTCGGGGCGTTTGGTGGTGCACCGCGGTCTTGCGGAAACCAACGGACTCGCGATGTACGAGGCGATGTTCGACGTCGCCGAAGACCACGTGTACATCGTCAACGACTACCCGATCGTCCCGGCGCTCGAGCGCGCGATCTATCGGCTCTTGGCCAAAGAGGTCACCGTGAAGCTTCTCACGGGCAACGCGGCCACACGCCGCGATGATGGGACGTTCTTCCCGGCGCCGATGCACCGCACACTGTTCGAGTACATGGTGAAGGCAAAGCTCGAGCCCCTGCTTCAGGCGGGTGTCGAGGTGTACGAGTTCGTGCCGCCGCCGTCACCGATGATCGTTGCGCGCGGAGGCCGCATCCGGCCGTACGTCCACGCCAAGCTCGTCTCCGTCGATGGCCTGGTGACCAGTATCGGCTCGGCAAACCTCGATGCGACCGCGAGCTTCTGGGAGAGCGAGGCCAACATCGTCGTGCAGGACGCCAAGTTTGCCCGCGGCGTCGAGGCCACGCTCCAAACATTCATTGACGGCAGCGTCGCGCTCGACCCCGAATCCGAATACTGGAAGCGAGAGCGAGCTCAACGTGCCGTCGTGGCTACGCTCTGGCCTGGTTCGCTCTATTCCTGAGCTTCGAGCTTCTCGCCGGCTTTCTCTGCGGCCTTTTCGGCGCCATTAGCCTTTTCGACCGCTGTGTCTGCCTGGGCCGTGGCGAGATCGTACTTCACGGTCATCCGAACCTGGAAAGCGCGATCGATTTCGATTTCTTCGGTGTCGTCCACGGTCTTCACGCTCAACATCCCGGTCGAGTCTCCTTTCGCCGAGGCATTGGCTTCGAGTGCATTCAGGTTGGCGATGACTTCGCCGGTCGCGTTCATCTTGAACGACTTGACGGTGAGCTCGACACCTTCTTCTTCGAAAGTGATGGTCTGCGGAGCGGCGGATTGCTGAACCTGCACGTTCAGCTTCAGCTCGTCGCCCACCTTTTCGGCCAGCGTGTAGGTGTCGACCTGGTCGACTTTGAAGCCGTAGAGCACAAGGTCCTTGCGGGCTTCCCAGCGAGCGCCAGCACCGACAGGCTCCGCTGGAAGCAGTACGCGAGCGAGCGAGGTGCGGGCGTTGATGATCATCACCAGCAGCCGTACGGGAACGTCGGAGCGTCTGGCGGCGTCGTTGAGCTCGGTTCGCTGGATGATGCCTCGGTCATCGACCTCGACCCAGCCGCCGACGTTATTGAGCACCGAGGCGCTCTTGTTGAGGTCCTTCGCGAGCGCAGGATCGATTCCGGCCGGGACGATGGCTTCGGCCTTGACGATGCGAACGTCGAATCGGGTGCTGCCCCGCTTCCCTTGCATCGACGGGCCCGAAACGATGTAGAGCCTCACGCCCGGGGTGACCGAAAGCGCAGAGCCGCGGCGCGAGGTGGCCATCGAGGCAAGCCCGAAGTCCATGGTCGCCGTCGTGGAAGTCCCGTGCTCGATCTTGTAGCGAAGCGTCTCCCGCGGCTCAGCACCGGCGTCGAGCACGAGAACCGGATCCCCGCTTTTCGCATCGTTTGCGGTGTCGGACTTGCATCCGTTTAAAACGAGCAGCGCGGACACCAGAATCAATGCGCGCGATAGCACTTGCTTGGTCATAGAATCTCCTCTCGGCGCCCCTGCACCGCCGTATAATCGCGCTCTATATCGCAAGGCCGCCCCGAACCGTCAAGGCTGTGGCGCGGAAGGGCCATCGATGCGCTGGTACCCCTCCGGAAGCGCAAAGACCTCTGGCGGCACAGGCGCACGCTGGACCTTCTTCACCAGGAAGACCACGGGGACGCCGCCAGCCTGCTCTACGCGCATCTTCATCGAAAAGCCGGGCTTGACCCCGTACTTCTTCATCGCTTTGCTGCGCTCGTCGTCGGAAAGCTCGAGCCCCAGATTCCGGCCCCGAAACGCGCGCGTCCACAGGTCGGCCGGGTATTTCTGTGTGAGCCAGAGGTCGATGACGGTGCGGTTGTCTTTGTCGATCACCCGGATGTGCCGGGTCTCTACGCCGCTGACCGTCGCCTTGCCTAGCTTTTTGATCGCGAGGTTGGCGTTGTCGCCGGAGCCCGTGACCTGCTTGCTGGTCGTGGCGAGCGTCGAGTACGGCATCTCCACGATGACTCTCTGCCCATGGTCGATCGAGAAGTAGTTTTCGCCCGTGGACGGCATCAGGGTCGTGGCCCGCACCGGCTCGCCGTCCTCGTCGACCGAATGAATGTCCATGCGGACATCGCCTTGCTTCGAGTAGCGGGCGCGGACTCGGGCAGCGACGCCTTGCTCGCTCGAAAGGCTGGCTTCCATCACGCCCTCGAACGCGAGCGCAGGTGACGCAACGAGCATCACGACCAGGCAGCTAAGAGTAAGACGCATCGAAGCCCAAGCTTAGGCCGACACGACCACCAAGCCAAACGCCTCGTCCTCGTAGAGCCGATCGAAGGTTTGCTGAAACTTTGCCTCGACGTTTTTGCGCTTGAGCTTGAGCGTCGGAGTGAGCTCGTCTTCCTCGACGCTGAACTCGCGGTCGAGCACAAAGACCTTTTTGATCGTCTCGACCCGCGACAAGGTTTCGTTCGCCCTCTTCACCGAGGCGACGATGCGTCGTTGGATTTCAGAATCTTGCGCGACCTGAGCAAGCAGCGCCTGGAGCTCTTTGGAGCGGCCGAGCGGGTTCTCGGTCAGGGCCTTGATGTGCTTGTCGGCGGTGGCGCCGTCGATGGTGCCCTGTTGCCGGGCCCAGTCGACGGCTTCACCGGCGCCGATCGTGACCAAAGCGACCAGGTACTTTCGCTTGTCGCCGTGCGCGTGGGCTTGGCTGATCATCGGGTCGGAAGCTTTGATTTCGTTTTCGATGTTGGCGGGCGTGAGGTTTTTCCCGCCCGCCGTGATGATGATGTGCTTCTTTCGATCGAGGATGTGGACACAGCCGTCTTCGTCCTTTTTGCCGACATCGCCGGTGTAGAGCCAACCGTCGATGACGGTTTCAGCAGTCGCTTGCGGGTTCTTGTAATAGCCCTGAAACACGCATTTACCGCGCACGAGGATCTCTCCGTCGTCAGCGATGCGGTCTTCGACGATGCTCAGGGCGCGGCCGACCGAGCCGAGCTTCACTTTCCCCGGGACGTTGGCGTGGGTGATGACTGTCGACTCGGTCATCCCGTACATCTCGTAGATCGGAAACCCCGCAGCCCAGAAGAACTCGAGGATTTCGGGCGCGATCGGTGCGGCGCCCGTGATGAAGTACCGCACGCGCCCGCCGAACACCGCGCGCAGCTTGGAAAACACCAGACGATCGGCGAGGCCATACTTGAGCTTCAGGCCAAAAGGGATAGGCTTCCCTGCCTGCCAGAGCTGCACCGCCTCTCGGCCGGCTCTCTCGGCCCAGCGGAAAATGCGCTGCCGGGTCGGAGGCGCTTGCTCGACGGTGCTCATGATCTTCGCGTAGGCCTTCTCGAAAATCCGCGGCACGCTGCCAAAGATCGTCGGCTTCACCTCGACCACCTCTTCGAGCACTTTCGCGATGCTCGACGCAAAGTAGGTGCCCATCCCGGTGTTGATGCGTCCGTAGAAGGCAAGAATGCGCTCGGCCACGTGAGCCATTGGGAGAAAGCTCAGGCCCACGTCGTCCTCGTTGATCGCGAACGCTTCGTCCTGATCTTTCATGACTGTCATGATGTTGTCGTGAGAGATCATCGCGCCTTTGGGCGGGCCGGTAGTGCCGCTCGTGTAGACGATGATCGCGGTGCTCATGGGGTCGACGGCAGCGACGCGCGCTTCGATGGCGGCGCGGTCGACCGGCGTTTGAAGGACACGCTCGAAGGGGACGAGCCAGTCGTGCGCTTCCATGAGCGACTCGGCGCCCGTGCTGTTCCATACGATCACTTTCTCGAGTTTCGTGAGCTCGTCTCGCCGGGCGAGGATCTTGTTGATCTCTTCGACGCCTTCGACGAATGCGACTTTCGTGTCCGCATGGTCGAGGATGTAGGCGAGCTGCTTGGGGGTGAGCGTGGGGTAGGCGCCAAGCGTTACGGCGCCGGCGAGCAGCCCTCCGACGTCGCAGTAACACCAGGCCGGGCCGGTGCTCCCCACCATGCACACCTTGTCCTGCACCTGAAGGCCGAGCCCCAGGAGGTAAGACGCGATCGCGCCTGCTCGCGCAGAGAAGATGTTCCAGCTGACCGGCTGCCAGTCGCCGCCATCCTTGAAGTGGAAGGCGGGCTTGTCGCCATCACGCTCCACGCGCTTGAGGAACATTTCGCCGACGGTTCTGCTCCGCCGTGCGATGTATTCCGCTGGGGTGCCGCTGCTGCGGTCAGTCTCGAACATCTTCGAGGGTTTACACCCAATCTAGGGTTCGGATCCAGGGGCACGAGCCCAGATTTGACCGGTCGGCAGGCCCCGCTACACTCCGCCCCTTCCAGCCCAAAAGGCAAGGCACTCCTATGCGTGATCTCATCAAGCTCAGCTGCGAAACCTGCGGCAAAGACAACTACACGACGGACAAGAACAAGCGCACGATGCCGGAGAAATTCCACATCAAGAAATTCTGCTCCAAGTGCCGCAGCCACCAGCCCCACAAAGAAGGCAAGATCAGCAAGGGCTAGAAGGGTCCGCCCGCTTGCCCTCTGGTGACTTCCGCCTAGAGATCCCCCCATGGCGCAGGGCGATACGCACAATTTGGGGATGGGCTACTTGCTATGGATCTTCGGATTCATGGGCGCGCATCGTTTTTACTACGGGCGCCCGGTTAGCGGGACGATCTGGTTTCTGACCTTGGGCTTGCTGGGCATCGGCTGGCTCGTCGATTTGTTTTTGATGCCCTCGCTCGATCGCTCGGCCGAGCTTCGATATGACGCGGGTCCCGTCGACCACAATGTGACCTGGATTCTGCTCACCTTTCTGGGCATCTTTGGGATCCACCGGTTTTACATGGGCAAGTACCTGACAGGCCTCCTCTACTTCCTGACCGCGGGCCTGGCCGGCATCGGCATCCTCTACGACTACTGGACGCTCAACGAGCAGGTCAGCGAAGCGAACGCTGGCGGGCGCTAAGCCTGGTTCAGAGCCGATCGACGAGGCGGGCGACGAGGGCGCCGGTTCCGCCCAGGTGGCGTGGGGCCGTTCGGAACGCGAGGACGAAGCGAGCGGGGGCGCGCTTGCTGAGGGCTTCGGCGACACTCGATTTGAGCGTGGCCTTTCCGCCTGGGCTGTGGAGACCCTTGCCGACGATGATCAGGACCCAGCGCCTACCGCTCCGCTGAGCTTCGCGGACGAAGCGGAGCACTTGGCGTTCGGCCTCCCGTGCGGTTTGGCCGTGCAGGTCGCACTCGGCTTGGACTTCGAGCTTTGGATCTTCCAGGGCGTCGAGGATGCTCGGGTGGGTCGAGCTGCGCTTGCCGAGGATGATGCCGTTCGCTTCGCGTTCGAGAATCAGTGACTCGGTCGGTCGAATCGGCGTGCCCCGCGAAGAGGGTCGCGCCGCGGAGCCGCTCCCTGGCGCGGGCATCACGCGCTTCTTTGAAGCCGGGTTCAAGGGCTTCACATCGGATAGGGCGCGTTCGAGCGCTGCCAGATCCGCTTCCGAGCGCCCCCCGACCGGGCCTTTTCGGTCTCCGCCTTTCCCGCCTTTGCCCCTTGACCTGGCCATCGCCAAGCCATCATGACCTCAAGGCGACCCCGTCGGCAATTTGCGCAACCGATGCGGCCATCGCGGCCGATGCGAAGATTCTTCGCGCCATTCCAGCTCAGCGTGCGGATCTCCAGGGCTTTTGGGGCACCGATGGTGGCACAGCCATTGCAGACTCGGGGGGTGATGGACGTCAGTCGCCGGCAACGGGATGGTGTGTCGGTCGAGCCGAGGCGGCTCGATTCTCCTCCGCGCGCGGGAGTCTGCGGCGGATCTCTCGCTGCGCACGATCAGCCGCCAACGCCGGCCATGACGCTGGGGCCTACCCCGTGCCGTGCGACTGACCTCCTTCGTTGTGGTTGAGCCATGCCTGAGATCCGCTGGCTGAGAATTTCGTACTGGTTGGGCGCCGCCATCGACGCCTTGGCCGCCGCGGCCATGCTTTTTCCGGACCTCGGACGACTGGTCTACGGCATCTCGGAGTTCCAGCCCGGCGCCGACTACCGATACGCCATGGGGCTCGGTGCTTCATTGATGCTCGGTTGGAGCGTTCTCCTCCTTTGGGCCGATCGGGACCCGCTGGCGCGACGCGGTGTTTTGCCGATCACCGTGTTTGTCGTTGCCGGGCTGGCCTGGGCCGGCGCCTCCGCCGTCAGCTCGGGGCTCATTCCCTTGCCGCGCATGATTCCGACCTGGGTCATGCAGGGCGTGTTGGCGGCTCTGTTCCTCTACAGCTACCTGCGCGCGAGTCGAGCCGCAGCCATGGAGGCCATTTCGAGCGACTCGGTGCCCCTTGCAGAGGGTGCTGCGGAGTTCCTCGCTCAGAAGCGCTTTGCCGTGGCGGGCGTATCGCGCTCTGGAAACGCACCCGCAAACCTCATCTTCAAGAAACTAAGAGCCAGCGGACGAGAGGTCTACGCGATCAACCCCAATGCCGAATCGGTCGAAGGCGAACGGTGCTACGCATCGCTCGCCGATCTTCCCGAGCCGCCAGATGCAGTGATGATCGCCACGCATCCCGACCAAGCGATGGAGATCGCGCGGCAGTGTAGGGCGGCTGGCGTTCGGCGGATTTGGTTTCACCGTTCGATCGACGGGGGCTCGTTCTCCCCTGAGGCGGCGGCGTTTTGCGAGGCGTACGGGGCCACCGTCATCCCCGGCGGCTGTCCGATGATGCACCTTGGGCCGGTCGACGTTGCGCATCGGTGCATGCGTGCGGTGTTGAGCCTGACCGGCTCGCTTCCCAAGACGGTCCAGGTCCCGAAAGCCTAGCCCTTATTGGGGGCTTCGCGCTTCGGCCTGAGGTTGCACTGGAGGATCGCCTTGCGGATGCGGACGGAATCTGGGGTGACTTCCACCAGCTCGTCCTGATCGATCCAATCGAGTGCGGTTTCGATCGTGAGCTCCTTGGGCGGCGTCAGGACGACATTCTCGTCTTTCCCCGCGGCCCGAATGTTGGTGAGCTTCTTTTCGCGGGTGCAGTTCACGTCGAGGTCGCTCGGCCGGTTGTGCTCGCCCACGATCATGCCTTCGTACACCTTCGTTGCCGTCTCGACGAAGAGCTTGCCTCGCGGCTGCAGATTGAAGAGCGCATACGGCGTGGTGACGCCCTTCCGATCGGAAACGATCGCGCCGTTCTTCCGACGAAGCAAGGGCCCGGCGTAAGGGTCCCAGCCCTCGAACATCGTGTTGAGGAGCCCTTCGCCACGCGTTTCGGTCATGAACAAGGATCGGAAGCCGATCAGGCCTCGCGACGGAACGCGATACTCGATGCGGGAGCGGTTGGTCCCGAGGGGGCTCATCTTGACCATCACGCCGCGCCGGTCGCCGAGGAGCTGGGTCACGGTGCCGACGTGGTGCTGGGGGACGTCGACGACGACGGTTTCGACAGGTTCGAATTTCTTCCCGTCGATTTCCCGAACGACGACTTCGGGCATGCCGAGGGCGAACTCGTAGCCTTCCCGCCGCATCGTCTCCGCCAAAATCGCCAGCACCAGCTCGCCGCGGCCGTATACCATGAACGAATCGGCTTCGTCCCCTTCTTCCACGCGCATGGCGATGTTTCGCTGCGCTTCTTTGAGAAGCCGCTCGCGCACCTGCCGAGAAGTCACATAGTCGCCCGCCAGGCCTGCGAAGGGCGAGGTGTTGACCATGAAGCGAATCTTGATGGTCGGTTGCTCGACGCTGATTCGCTCGAGCGGGTTCGGGTGGCTTGGCGGCGTAATCGTGTCCCCGATGTGCACGTCTTCGATCCCCGAGATCGCCACGATGTCGCCGGCAGACGCTTCGGTGATGCGGACGCGTTCGAGGCTCTCGAAGCCCCAGAGCGCGCCAACCTTCCGTTCGACCACGTCTTCTTTGCCGATGATCGCAACCATCTCTTGGGGCTTGATCCTCCCGTTCCGGATGCGGCCGATCGCGATGCGGCCGACGTACTCGTCGTGAATCGTGTTGTGCACCAGGAGCTGCAAAGGCGCGTCCGGGTCGCCTTCGGGCGCGGGGAGCCGTTCGATGAGCGTTTCGAAGAGCGGCGTGAGGTCGCTCGATTCGTCTTCGAGCTCGCGCTTTGCGATCCCGTCTTTGCCGATTGCGTAAATGTGCGCGAAGTCGGCCTGCTCGTCGGTGGCGCCGAGGTCGCAAAACAGATCGAAGACCTCGTGGAGGGCCTCGTCGGGTCGCGCGTCGCTTCGGTCGATCTTGTTGACGACCGTGACGACGGGAAGGTCGAGCTCGATGCACTTGGAAAGAACAAAACGTGTCTGGGGGAGGGCGCCTTCGGCGGCGTCGACTAGGAGCAGCGCGCCGTCGGCCATCCGGAGCGTCCGCTCGACCTCGCCGCCAAAGTCTGCGTGTCCCGGCGTGTCGATTAGATTGATCTTGTAGTCTTTCCAGCGGATCGACGCGTGCTTGGCCAAAATAGTGATGCCGCGCTCGCGCTCGAGGTCGTTCGAGTCCATCACGCGCTCGCGAACGGCCTCGTTTGCCCGGAAGACGCCGGTCTGATGCAACATCGCGTCGACCAGCGTGGTCTTGCCATGGTCGACGTGAGCGATAATCGCCACATTTCGAATCTTGTTCTGCACGCGTAAACCCCCACGCCTTCGCGTGAGGCCGCGTCTTGGCAGATCCAGGGCGAGGCTGCCAGTCGCAGCCGGTGTGCTGCATGCCCAATGCAGGTTTGGCCGTGCGCTTTTGGCAGCACTGCCCTGACTCGCTATCTTGGAGCTGGGGGAAACCGGGAATGTCAGGACGCTACCGGCCGCGCGTTGCGGTCTTGCTGGTGCTCGGAGCGCTGGGCTGTGGCGAGTCGGCGCCGGTGAACCCACGGACCAATCCGAACGACGGACCGCCGACGGGCAATGGGGATGGCAGCTGTAGCGTGCCTGGCGAGGCACAGCCCCGAGCCGATCATCATCACCCTCGACAGGACCGCGAAGGTTTTCAATGACCAGAATCCGGATGTCGTCATCGACGGTGGCGGCAAGGTCACGCTGAGCGGCGGCGCCATCTATAACGATGGCAATACGTTCACGCTCACCGTCTGCGGCACCGTGATGGAGAACAACACGGCCAACGAAGGCGGCGGGGCGATCTTCTTCGTGAGCAACGACCGGAGCGGGAGCCTGGTGGTCGAGGATTCGGTTTTGCGAAACAATCCCAGCGACGGCTTCGAAACTCAAGGCTATCCGGGCATCTTCGTTCTAGCGAACGGCGACCCCCAGGTACGCAACTCCGTCATCGAGTGACGGCTTCGTCGATTCGGCGCGCGTGACCGCGTGGGTGGCGTCGAGGAACTTCAAGACGGCAGCGAGCATGTGTGCGGTCCGAGGGGAGCAGAAGATGTCGAACGCGTGCTGCGCGCCGCCCAGCTCGGCGTACACGACAGGCGATTTCGAAACCTCGCGGAGCGCATCAGCGAACTGGCGGGCCTCTTCGACCGGCGCGAGGGTGTCGCGGTCTCCGTGAATCACGAAGAAGGGCGGCGCGTCCGGGTGGATGCGTTCGATCGGCGAGGCTCGACGGAACTTTTCGGGCTCTTCATCCCGGAACGCTTTCATGATCTGCCGTTCGAGCCGCCGATACCAGAACGGGAGTCGGTTCGTGCCGAGCCGGCTCGTGAAGTCGTACACGCCGTAGATCGGCACGGCGGCTTGCACGCGGGTGTCGGCCTCTTCGAAGCCCGGTTGGTACTCGGGGTCGTTGGCCGTCAATCCCATGAGGGCTGCGAGGTGACCGCCGGCAGAGCCGCCGGTCACTGCGATGAAATCGGGGTCGATCCCCCATTGCTCGGCGTGCTCGCGAATCCAGGCCAGGCCTGCCTTGAGGTCGATCAGATGTTCGGGGAACGTCGCGCCCGGGCTCAGGCGGTAGTTGAGATTGAAACAGACCCAGCCGTTGGCCGCGAGGTGAGACAAGAGCGGCCAACCCTGTTCTCGCTTGTCGCCCATCACCCAAGAGCCGCCGTGGATTTGCAGGATCGCGGGTCGGTGAGCGCCGTCGTCGGCGGGCGCCACCACATCGAGCTTCAAGACCATGCCAGCCACGCGCCGGTAGACGATGTCGCGCGTGACCCGGATGCCGCGTCGCTTCTTCGAGAACGGCAGGACGATGTTTCGGCGTGGCACGGGCTTGGTTTCGCGCACCGGCTCCACGCCTGCGAGGGCGGCGTCGAAGGTCTTTCTTGCCCGGTTGCCGTCCGCGAAGAGAACCAGGAGGCCGAGCCAAGAACCGAACGTGATGATCAGCGCGAGCCAGCCTGGCCAGGCGGCTAGCGCACCGAGCTCGACGAACAGCAGAGAGGCGATCGCTTGCCACAAGACGTGATGCATCGCGAGCTCGGCAGTCAACCAGGAGCCAAAGAAGCTCGGCATGAAGAGGGCGGGAACGCGGCGCACCGGGACGAACGCGTTTGCCGTGAACAACGCACCGACCAGACTGACCGCCAAGAAGGCCCAAGCGATCGTCGGTACGCCGAGGAGCATCGCCCGGACGCTCTACGCTCTCCGCCGAACGAAACGGCTGAGGAGGGGTTTCGGATTCTCGATAGCGAGCCGGTCGAGGGTGGCCTGCATGATCGACGTGATCTCTTCGTAACAGCCATCGAGCACTTCTGGATCATCGGCGCCTTCGGGACCGAAGCGCCTCCAGTCGAGCGGCTCGCAGACTTGGACAGTGATCTTTGCCGGAAGGGGCATGCCCGGAAGCGCCGGGCTCGAAATCCCCCAGGGCACCTGAAACAGCAGCGGCGCCCCGTCCATCCGTACCTTGTCCAAGCTCAGGAGCTTCGCCAAGCGCTCCCCGCGTGTAAGGACGATGGTCGTTTCGTGTCCGCCATGGCCGACGACCGGCACGACGGGAACACCGGCTTGGAGGGCCAGTCGCACGAAGCCTTTGCGACCCTTGAATGTGATGCGGTTGCGGTCCTTCCACGGCCGGAACACCTCGTAGGTGCCACCCGGATAGAGGAGAACCGAGCATCCAGTGCTGAGGGCGGCCTGCGCGTTGTCCATGCTCGCCGGCATCTGCCCGATCTTTCGCATCAGCTCTCGCCAACCTGGCACCGCGTAGATGCCGTCGAACGCCAGACCCATCAGAGGGTCTTCGAAACCGCGCGTCCGGTACCAGGCCGCATAGACCGCGCTCGTGTCGGGGGTGATGATGCCGCCCGAGTGGTTGCCGATCAAAAGGACCGGGCTTTGCGGCACCCGATCCATGCCACGAACTTCGGCGCCGAAGTAGCTCGTGAACGTTTCCATCTTCGGCACGAGCTTGCGCATGAACTCGGGATCGAATTGCTGCGCGGGCACCTGCAGCTGGGTTTCGGTCGCTGCGGCCCATTTGCTCCAGAAGCCGCGCTCCATGAAGCGCTGAAGAATCTTCACTACACGCGGTGGCAGTTTCTGCTCCGGGTTGTTTGGTTCGTCGGGCATCGGCTTGCTCGAAAATAGTACATGTTCTATTTTCGATCGACTGGAGAAATGGATGGGTTCTGCGCGCATGTGGTCGAGTCTGCTTAACAGCTTGTTTCCGTGGCGCGCACCGGTTTCGCGCGAGTCCGCGCATCCTGCCAAGCGTAAGCGTGCCCGCCGGGGCCGGCAGCCGGCGGGTGCGAGCATCCGGCTTGCCCGCAGCAATGCCTACACCGGGGTTGCGCGCTTCGCGGGGCGGTCGATCGATCGCCTCTTCCTCGCGGGCATGAGCCGGCCGCACCGCTACCCCGACGCAGGCGACCTGGCGCGCGTCGGCGAAGAGATCACCGCCGCGCACCGCTTGTACCGCGCTGGCCGGCCTGTGGCGCCGAGCGCGTTTCATGCGACCCCACCGGCCATCGATGAGATTTCCATCGAGCCGGCCTGGCACCCTTCGATGCGCTTCGAATGGCTTTCGTTTGAAAGCGGCTACCAGGCGCCTTCGGAGGACCCGGCGGCCGACCGCTGGAACAACTACGACCGCAATCACGTCGCCCACGCATGGGTTGCTCGCCACAGCGGCCCGGAGCGGCCTTGGCTGATCTGCCTACACGGCCTCGGGACCGGCGGGCCCTACGCGGATTTCGCTGGCTTCCGCGCCGAGAAGCTGCACCACGAGCTCGGCCTCAACCTCGTGATGCCCGTGCTACCGCTGCACGGCCCGCGAAAGCCCGCCGCGTTGCCGATCGCCTCGCTTCTGTCGTTTGATCTTCTCGACGCGTTTCACGGCGTGTCCCAGGCCGTCTGGGACACGCGCCGCTTGATTCAATGGGCGCGGGCGCAAGGCGCCACGAAGATCGGTCTCTACGGGTTGTCGATGGGGTCTTACGTCTCGGCCTTGCTCGCCGGCCTCGACAACGTCGACACGGTGATTGCCGGCATTCCCGTCTGCGACATCCCGGACTTGTTCGTGCATCATGCGCCGGTCGACCAACGTCAAGAAGCCGAAGACAACGGGGTGCTCGGCGTGCAGACCCGCGAGCTCTTCGAGCTCGTTTCACCTTTGTCGGTTTTGCCGCAAACGACGCTCGAGAATCGTTTCATCTTTGCGGGCAGCGACGACAAGGTTTCGACACCCGAGCAGGCCGAGCGCCTGTGGGAGCACTGGGGCCAGCCGGGCATCCGCTGGTTCGCGGGCGGGCACGTGAGCTTTTTCTGGTCGTCGGAAGTGGCGCCCTTCGTCGACCATCGGCTTCACAAGTCCGGCTTCGCCGTCTTGGATCACTGAGGCGAGCATGGAGCGTTTTTCCGGGCAAGACGCTTCGTTTCTCTACATGGAGACCCCGAGCGTGCACATGCACACGCTCAAGGTCGCGGTCATCGATTTGCCGGCGCAGATTCCCTACGCCGATGTGTTCGACCTCGTGCGCGTGTCGATGGAGAGCAAGCTGCACCTGGTGCCGCGCCTTCGCCTGCGCCCGGTCGAGGTCCCGGGCGGGTTGCACCATCCGCTCTGGGTGAAGGACCCGCACTTCAACATTGGCCGTCATCTCTATCGATCGAAGATCGCATCGCCCGGCGGGCAGCGCGAGATGGACCAGGCGATCGCAGAGATCGCCAGCATTCAGCTTCCGCGCGACCGTCCGCTTTGGGAGACCTGGTTGCTCGAGGGCTTGGCCGACGGCGGCGTCGTGTTGGTGACCAAGATCCACCACAGCCTGGCGGACGGGGTCGCCTCGGCCAACATGCTGGCCAAGGTGATGACGCTCGAACCGGATCAGAACGACCTCAACGCACCCAATCCTGCCTGGGTTCCCGAGGCCATTCCCTCCCGTCGCAAGCTCCTGGTCGACGCTATCCGGGACCAACGCGTGCAGCTCGGCATGATCGGCCCACTCATGCAGAGGACGGTCAAAGGCAGTCTGAGCGTCCTCAAGAACCTCAAGCACCGTGCGATCGATGTGCCGTACCCTTTCGTGACGCCGCGCACCGTGTTCAATCGCTCGCTTTCGCCCCAACGCTCATTTGCGACGACTTCGCTGCCCGTCGCCGAGCTCAAAGCCGTCAAGAACGCCGCCCAGGTGACGCTCAACGACGTTGTTCTCGCCACGGTCGCGGGGGCGCTCGATCGTTTCTTCGAATCCCGCGGTGAGACGCTATCAAAGCCACTGATCGCAAGTGTGCCAATAGCCATCGCATCGCCGGAGGAAGCGCCGCGCGAAGCGGGGAATCGCGTGGCCAATCTATTCACGTCTCTGTGCAACGATGTCCGCGACCCGCTCGAACGCCTGCACAAGATCCATGCGGTCACGAAGCAGTCCAAAGAAGTGCAGCGGCAGCTTGGAATCGAGACCATGCTCGATTGGTCCGAGGCGGCGCCGGCTGTCGCCTACCGCTGGGCTCTCGGGGCCTTCACTCAGTCGGGCTTGTCCGATGTCCTGCCGCCAGCGGCGAACCTCATCGTCTCGAACGTTCGCGGTCCGGATCATCCGCTGTTCGTGGCGGGGGCGCGGCTTCGCACGATCTACTCGGTCGGCCCCGCAGTCGAAGGCATTGGGCTCAACATCACGGGCTGGAGTTACTGCGGCGACGTCGCGTTCGCGCTCATTGCAGACGCAGGCGCGATTCCTGACCCACACTGCATCACCAACGCCATGCGTCCGGCTCTCGACGACCTGATCCGAGCCACCCTGTGAAAAGAAAGGTAGAATCCGCCCATGAGCACACCTGCGATCGACACGTGGCACAAACTCATCGAGGACCGGAACGCTGCCGGCCTGGACGACATCTTGGCCGATGACGCCGTGTTTCACTCCCCCGTCGTGCACACCCCGCAGCGGGGCAAGGCGCTCACCAAGCTCTACCTGAGCGCGGCCATCATGGTACTCGGTGGGAGCAAGTTCGAATACGTGCGGGAAGTCATCGGCGAGTCCGATGCCGTCCTCGAGTTCACCGCCGAGCTCGATGGGATCATCATCAACGGTGTCGACATGGTGCATTGGAACGAAGACGGTAAAATCGACGACTTCAAGGTGATGATTCGCCCGCTCAAGGCGGTGAACCTGCTTCACGGCTTGATGAAGCAGATGCTCGGGCAGATGGGGTAGCCGGCGCGCCGCTAGCGCAGCGTCGAGAGCTTGTCTCGGTGCTTGGCTTGGAGCGCGTTGTACTCGTCCTGGGTAAGGCTCAGCGATTTGGCGAGGCGGCGTAGCTGGGTTTGCTCTTCATGCTTGAGCACGTGGTCGGCGACTGCCATCTCGATCAAGACTTCGAGCACTTCGAGACGCAGCTCTCGATCGGCAAGCTCTCGCAGATCGCGCGTCCAGTCGTGGTCGCCGAGAAGCGCTACGTGACTGATTTGATCGGCGAGGAGCCCGCAGATCGCATCGACGCCGGCCTGGCTCAGGCCGTGGACGCGGCTCAGCTCCTTCTGGATGGTCGCCTCTTCCTGTACCGAATAGTGCCCATCGGCGTAGGCGACTTTCGCGAGCAAACCAGCGACGGCGGTCACGATGCGGCGCGTCGCGTCGTCGGCGCCTGCGAGGTAGCGTTCGACGATTTCTGCCAAGCGGTCACGTGCTTCGGGCGTCACTTCGTTGGGCTTGTCTTTGCCGCCAAAGATCATCGGAGTCTCAATAGACCGGACGCTGCCGATGCACAAGGGCGCTAGAGCCCTGCCTTGACTGCACTGCTAGCCGGGCTTGTACGCGACGGCCGCGGACGACGGGCCGGCCAAGGGAATGACCTCGAAGCGGTCGAAGCCGGCTTCGGTGCACCATTCCTTGAAATCCGCGCCCGAATAATCGAAGGCGTCACCGAACTCGATCAGCATGTTGAGCGACATCAACAAGCCGAAGGCGTTTTCCCGCCGTGCGTCGTCGATGAGCGCTTCGACGACGATGAATGCGCCCCCGGGTGGCAGCGCGTCGTACGCTAGCTTGATGAGGTGCTTCTTCTTTTCGAGGTTCCAGTCGTGGAGGATCATGCCCATCGTGATGACATCGGCCTTCGGGAGCGGATCCTTGAAGAAGTCGACGACGGCGGTCGAGACCCGATGTGGCAGTCCGGCTGCTTCGATGTACTTCTTGGCGATCGGCTCGACTTGGGGCAGATCCGCGCTGACGCAGTGCATATGCGGGTTCTCCGACGCCACCATGCAGGAAAGCTGGCCGGTTGCGCCGCCCGCGTCGCAGAGCGTCTTGTATTTCGAGAAATCAAACTTCTTCGCAAGCGCTCTGAAGTTGCCGGCCGACACACCCGCCATTGCGGTCATGAACTGCTCGATTCGCTCCGGCACCGCGTAGAGCTTGGCGAACATGGGTTCGCCGGTTTCTTTGATTTCGTTTTGAGGTTCGCCTGTCTTGAGCGCTTCGGTGAGGTTGTTCCAGAAACCGTAGAGACGGCTGCTCGACATCTCGAGAATGCCGCCGATGTAATTCGCGCCCTCCTTGTCGAGGAACACCGCCGTCTCGGCCGTGTTGCCGTAGAGCGCGTTGGGCCCATCGCCGTCTCGGCGCAGCAAACCCAGGGCGACCAGCGCGTCAGGGAAGTCTGGGATCGAACGCGGGTGCAGACCCAGTCGCTCGGCGATCTGTGCGCCGCTCATCTTGCCGGTCGCGAGCTCGGTGAATAAGCCGAGCTCGACGGCCGTGAGCAGCGTGCGGGATCCGAAGAAACCCATGCCGACTTGCATGATGTGGCTAGGATCGAGCTCTTCTTCGCGCATGGACCGCCTCCTTCGATGGAAGTCCAATCCTTACAACCGGAGGCCCCGAAAATGCAACCGAGAAAAGGCTACGCGTCTTCGGTGGCGAAGAAGAACGTGCAGTTGGGCAGGTTCCCATTGTCACAAATTGGGATCGAGGCTCCCAACATTTCCGGTGGGCAGTGCCCCGTCTTTGGAGTGGAGGCCGTTTCTTGCTTTCGCACGCGTGAGCAAGGCATCGCCGATGTGGATCAGCGCGAGCAAGGCGAAGATGGGCCCGGCAACCGCGACACCCTCGAAGCCTCTTCTGAGGGTCGCCGGGATGAGGGTGCTCAAGAAAAGCGCCCAGAGTAGGGTGACGCCCATGATCTGGAGCAAACCGTACTTGTGGTAGCCGAGGTAGAAGTCGCCCAAGCCGGGCAAGAACAGCGAGCGGAGCGCCGCCTTCTTGGGGTTCTTGAACTCTTCGCCACACTTCTTGCACGCGAGCGGCGCGTCGTCGGTCGCGGTGAAGCAGCGGGGGCAGAGGTTTTGCCAGCCGCCTTTCTTGCTGGCGGTCGATTCGAGCAAGCCCTTGAGCTGGCGGGCTTCAGAGCGCTTCACGCCATGGAACATCAGCTGCTCGTGGCCCGTGCGAATGAAGATGTAACTGTTGCGGCCCGAGGTGGCGCGGATGCGGTCAAGCGGGAGTTGGCTCGCGAACATGCGCGGGCGTTGCTTCGAGTCTGTGTGGATCAGCAGGATGCGTCGATCGGTGAGCACCAGGGTGGTGCGGTTGGCGAAAGGGTTCATCGAGCCCGCGGTCAGCAGCCACCAGCTGAGCTGCCGTACGCCGTTGGTGGCGAAGCGAACGACCTCCGTCGGGTTCATCGCTCGCTGCAGAACGGGCTCGGCTTTGCGGAGCATCTCGGCGCGCTTGCGATCGCGCCTTTTCATTCGGCCATTGCGGATGTCCGGAAACATCTCTTCGAACCGAACCGCGATCGTCGCGGGCAGAAGCGCTTTGAGCTCTTCTTCTGGCTGACCCCCCCTCGGCATGAGCATCGCGCACTCTAGCATGGGCGCGTGGCCCTCATTCAGCGCTGCTCAGGCCGTCCCGATGGTGCTAGTATCGCGGCTAGCTCGATTTTCGGGGGATTCTTGATGGTAGATCCACTTTTGGTGGCTGTGATGATCTTGCTGGTCATCAACCTCATCGTCACGCTCGTGCTCCTCAAGAGGCGGGCGGGCGACTCGGCCGCGATTGCGCTGGCCGAAGCGGAGGACCGTGCCGAAACCGCGCGCCTGTTGCGTGAGGAGCTTCGGGCGTCGCGCGAGGAGTCGTCTGCGGCGGCGAGCGAGCTTCGGCGGGAGGTTTCCGGCACGCATCAGGCGAGCACCGAAGCCTTGGTCAAGACGATCTCGCAGATCGGCGAGTCGCAGACGACCAAGTTCCAAGCCTTCACGGTGCAGCTCAAGACCCTGACCGAATCGAATCAGGGCGGCCTCAAGCATTTGCAGGAGACGGTCGACGGCCGTCTTCAAGAGCTTCGGAGCAGCAATGAACGCAAGCTCGACCAGATGCGAGAAGTCGTCGACGAGAAGCTGCAAAGCACGCTCGAGAAACGGCTCGGCGAATCGTTCAAGCTCGTCGGCGACCGGCTGGAAGCGGTGCAGAAGGGGCTCGGTGAGATGCGAAGCCTGGCGAGCGGTGTGGGGGACCTCAAGAAGGTGCTCACCAACGTCAAAACGCGCGGGACTTGGGGCGAAGTGCAGCTCGGTGCGCTGCTCGATCAGATCCTGACGCCCGAGCAGTTCGACCGAAACGTGAAGACGCGACCGGACTCGCGCGACATCGTCGAGTTTGCAATTCGGCTGCCGGGGCCGAGCGAGGACCCCAGCCAGTGCGTCTGGCTTCCGATCGACTCGAAGTTCCCGCAGGAGGATTACTTGCGGCTGGTGGAGGCAAGCGAGAACGGCGACGCGGCGGCCGTTCTGCAGGCACAGAACGCTCTCGTGCGCTCGGTTCAGGATTCGGCGAAGGACGTGGGCACCAAGTACTTGAACCCACCGCAGACGACGGACTTCGCGATTCTCTTTTTGCCGACCGAAGGTCTCTACTCCGAGGTGCTTCGTCACCCGGGCTTGGTCGAACGGCTGCAGCGCGAGCATCGCATCGTCGTGGCCGGGCCGACCACTTTGGCGGCCGTGCTCAACAGTCTCCGCATCGGGTTTCGCACGCTGGCCATCGAGCAGCGCTCGAGCGAGGTGTGGAAGGTGCTCGGCGCCGTGAAGCACGAGTTCGGCAAGTTCGGGGATGTGCTCGACAAAGTGAAGCGGCAGCTCGAGACCGCCGGCCGCACCATCGACGAAACCGGCCGACGCACCCGGGCGATGGAGAAAAAGCTCCGCAATGTCGAAGAGCTCCCGTCGGACACGGCCACCGCGATGCTCGACCTCGCCGAGGAAGCGCCGGTGGATTTGCTGGAAGCGAAGGAAGACGGGGCGGCCTAAGTGGCCCAATCAGGCCCTTTTTGGGATCACCGTTTGCTGTGCTACAAGCTCCGGCCTGGAGTTTTCACGATGCACGCACGCTTTCTTTCCTTCTTTGTTTTGATTCTGGCCCTCGGCCTTGCGGCTTGTTCGACCGACACGACCTCTTCCGTGGCGGCCGTACCGCCCGCGCCCCTCAGCGGGACCTATCGCGACGTCGGTCCTTTCGAGGCTGGCGTGACGACGCTCACCTTGAATGACCGGATGGTGGAGGTTTGGTATCCGGTGGACAGCGCCGCGACGGCCGGGCTCGACCCGGTTCCGTATTTCATTCGGGACGAGCTGTCCGAGGAACTAGAGTCTCTTTTGCCTGACGACGTGAACCCTCCGTTTGCGACTGCGGCCTACCGAGATGCACGCTCGAGCGACGGGCCGTTTCCGCTCGTCATTTTCGCGCATGGCTCATCGAGCTACCGCAATCAGTCGACGTTCATGACGACGCACTTGGCGTCATGGGGCTTCGTCGTGGCTTCAGTCGACTACTTGGAGCGCGGCCTCCGACGCCAGATCGACCTGGACGGAAGCCTGACGCCCGATCCGGAGCTCGACGACGTCGTCCTGACTCGCATGGTGGTGATGCTGCTCGCGGACGAGAACAGCCGGGACGGCAGCCTGTTGCAGGGGCGCGTGTCGACGGACCAGATCGCCATCACCGGGCATTCCGCGGGCGGCGGGACTGCGATTCGATTCGGCGAGGAGCCGGATGTGATTACGTACATTCCGCTGTCGGCCGGCATCTCGAGCGACAGCATGCTGGCGCTTCCCGACAGGCCTTCGCTGTGGATCGCCGGCGACATTGACGCGATCGTCGAGCCGGAGCGGACGGCCAATGCCTTCGCCGCGGCCAACCCGCCTGCGCGCCACGTCGTGATCGAAGCTATGGGGCACCTCGGCCCAAGCGACATCTGCGCGATCGGTGAGAACGGGGGCGGGGTCATTCAGATTGCGCTCGATCAGGGCCTGCCCATTCCGCCGAATCTCGTCCGACTTGGTACCGACGGTTGCCAAGAAAGCGCGCTCCCGCCGCCGGACGGTTGGCTGGTGATCAACCACTTCGTGACGGCGCAACTCCGCTGGGCCTTTGGCTTCGACGAGGACCCGATTGGGCTTTCGCAGAGTGCCGAAGACGACCTGCCAGAGGCCGTGTTCACCTACGAAGAGTCTTTGTAAGAGCCCGCTATCGGTCCAGCGGGCTTAGATCTTCCCGGCTTCCTCGGCGGTGCGTCCGTCTTCGGCACTCATCGAATGTTGGGCGCGCCACTCGTCGCTTTGCTCCGCCCAGGCCGAGTCCGCCTTCCCGATGCGGCCTTGGAGGCTTGGCTTGTTGGCCTCCACCCAGTCTTGCAGCCCTTCCATCATCGTTGATGGGCTCGTGTCGCGAACCCATTTCACGGAATCGGCGAAATCCGGATGGTTTCGTTGGATTGGTGTGGCGGTGACCCGGGCTTTGCCAAAGCCCATTCGGACTCTGGTGAGAATGATGTAGGTGCGGCCGGCGCCCACCTCGACCTGGATGGGATCGGTATTCTCAGCGCTGACATAGATCTTGTGCTTGCCCGGCTCGACGGTGGCGACGGCGTGCTGGTTGCCCTTCAACCGGGCGAGCCCTCGCAGCTTGTCGTCGACGACCGAAAACTTTACCGCTTTGCCCATCTTCGAAGTCCGCACGAAGACGAGGAGCGCCTTGTCGCTCGGGGCGACGAAGGACTCGGCGGGCGCCTTTGATCTCTTTGCCTCGCCGGAGCTGGCAACGCTTAGAAACGCAAGGCACAAGGCGATCAACTGGATCATGGAACGCATCGTCATTGGAAACTCCCTCGTTCGTTGGCGTGTCGGGCCCAGCCTTCGTGGTCTCTGCCGAGCGCCGTTTTCATCCCTACCCTTGGAAGGCCCGAAAGGTCCACAAATTTCTTGCGAACGCCTCGTTGCTACTCGCCCAGCGACACGAGGACCAGCGCCGGTGCTCCGGCTTCGCGGCTTGCGTCGAGGTCGATGCGAAAGCGCAGATGCCAGCTTCGGTGCTCGTCCGGGTCGAGCAGGATCTGCGTGAGCAGCCAATCGGTTTCGCGGCGTTCGATTTGGACTTGGGCGCTGCTGCGGGCGTCGGGGCCGATTTGGATCGCGTCGTATTCGGCCCAGTAAGGGGCGAGGGCTTCGGCGAAGCGGTCGGCGGTCCAGTCGTTCTTCTCCGAGGCTTCGTCGAGGCCTTCGGCTGCACGCTCGTATTGCGTGAACGCGAGGAAGCGGACGATCTTCCAGACCGCGTTGCGCACCATGGTGGTGAAGCCACGCTCGTCCTTGGTGATGTCGAAGGCTTCGTCTTCGTCCCGCTCGACCGGCATCACCACGGCATCGCCCGGGACCTGAAGCTGCTCCCATTCGTCGAGCAGGCTCGCATCGACTGAGCGAACGGTGAGGCCAAGCCAGTCGGACACGTCGTAGAGCGCGTCGGTCTTGGCCGATTCGGGCACGGTTTGGACGAAGCCCTTGTACGCGTCGGTCAGGTATCGGAGCAGGACGCCCTCAGAACGCTGTAGGCCGTACTCTTTGACGTACTCGACGAAGCTCATGCCGAGCTCGTACATGTCGCGCGCGATCGATTTCGGCCGCAGCACATCGCTCCCGACCCAGCGATGATGCTCGGCGAAAACTTCGTAGGTCGCATAGAGGAGATCGGCTCTCGGTTTTGGGGACTCGATTTTGTCGAGCTCGGCCATGCGCGCGTCGTACTCCATGCCGTCGGCTTTCATGGCCGCGAGTGCCCGCCCCTTGAGCGTGTCGGTTTGCCGGTAGAGCACGGCCCAGGGATCTTCGAGGGTGGCCTCGACCAAGGTGAGCACGTCGAGCGGGTAGAGCCCGTCATCCTTGTCGAGGACGTCGACGGCTTCGACGACGTAAAGCGAGAGCGCCTGGTTCAGGGAGAAATCGGACTGGAAATCTTCATGGACCCGCGGCCCTTCTCCGTTGAGCTCGATGACACCGGCGTCGCGCAGCGATCGAATCAAGGCGATCGCGTGCCGCCCATGGTTGTACTTGGACTTCGGCCCTTCGTGACTGCTGCGAATCAGCTGGCGGAGCGCCAAGCAGCCGTTGTCTTCGCGCTCGAACAGGTTGAGGATCATTGCGGTGCTCACCCGGAACCGAGAGCGAAGCGGCTCGGGCGGTGATTCTTGAAGGCGGGTGAAGGTGTCGGCGTCCCAGTGTGCGTATCCACGCTCCGGTGGCTGCCTCATCTTGAGCTTGCGCACCTTCTTCGCATCGCCGCCGGCCTTCGCGCGGAGCTTCTTGTTTTCAATCGCGTGCTCGGGCGCCTGTGCCACGACGCTCCCAAGCGTGTCGAAGCCTCTTCGCCCGGCGCGCCCCGCGATCTGCTTGAAGTCGCGAACGCTCAGCACCTTGGTCTTTTCGCCATCGTACTTGCAGAGCTTGGTAAAGAGCACCGTTCGGATGGGCACGTTGACGCCGACCCCGAGCGTGTCGGTCCCGCAGATGATTCGAAGCTTGCCTTCCTGGGCAAGCCGCTCGACCAGGCGCCGGTAGCGCGGAAGCATGCCGGCGTGGTGCACGCCAACCCCGTGATGCAGGAACTTCTTGAGCTCTTTGCCAAACGGCGTGTCGAAGCGCGTGCCGCTGAGGTCCTCTTTGATGGCGCGCTTCTCGTCCTTCGATAGGAAGTCGATGCTCATGAAGCTCTGCGCCTGCTCGGTCGCAGCCCGCTGCGCGAAGTGCACCACGTAAATCGGGCCCTTGCCCTCTTCGAGCAGCTCGACCACCGTGTTCTGCAGCGTCTCCTCGCTGTAGGTGAAGTCGAGCGGCACGGGGCGGTCGGTGCTCTTCACCAGGGTCGTCGTGACGCCGGTAAGCTCGGTGATTGCCTCTTCGAACTGGCGCGTCTCACCGAGCGTCGCGCTCATGACCAGGAAGCGTGCGTGGGGTAGGGCGAGCAAGGGGATTTGCCAGGCCACGCCGCGGTCGCGATCGGCGTAGTAGTGAAACTCGTCCATCACGACCCCGTCGACGTCGGCTCGGTCACCTTCACGAAGCGCAAGGTTGGCCAAAATCTCTGCCGTGCAGCAGATCACAGGCGCATCGCGATTCACCGTGGCGTCCCCGGTCATCATGCCCACGCGCTCCGGCCCGAGCACCCTGCACAAATCAAAGAACTTCTCGCTCACCAGCGCCTTGATGGGCGCCGTGTAAAACGAACGCTCCCCGAGCGCGACCGATCGAAAATGAGCCGCCAACGCGACGAGCGACTTCCCGGATCCGGTCGGCGTGTTGAGGACCACGTTGTTCCCGACGAAGAGCTCCATGATGGCTTCTTCTTGCGCCGGGTAAAGCTCGAGGCCCTGGTCGGTCGCGTAGTCCAGGAATCGCGTGAGCAGCGTGTCGCCGTCGACATGCTCGCCGAGGTCGTCGAGGTAGCGATCGAGTGCGCTCACGTGTGCTCGCCAAGCGAGGCATCGAAATAGGCGGCTTCGACCTTGTGTCCGTCCGGATCGCGCGCAAACGCTCCATAGTAACCCCGGCTGTACTGAGGCCGGGGCCCTGGCGGCCCATCGTCTGTCGCCCCCGCGGCCATTGCGGCTTGGTGAAAGGCATGCACTGCCTCCTTGCTCTCCGCCAGGAAGCAAATGTGCGTCCCGTTGCCGACGGTCGCGGGCTCACCGTCGATCGGACTCTGCACCCAGAACTCCGGGAACTGCTTTCCGTAGGCCACCCCGAATGAAAACTCCATGAGCTTTTTGCAGCCGAGTACGGGCAGCACCGCGTCATAGAACGCGACGGCGCGAGGCATGTCGTTGGTCCCGATCGACACGTGAGAGAGGATGCTGGGATTCTCGTTTTCCATGTTTGGTCCTGTGACTGAGCTTCACGCCTGCGTGCGGTTGCTGCGACAGACGCAGCGCGTCGAGCGCTTCGCGCAGAGTATATTGTAGGGTCCCCGCATTGGCACGAGCGTTGCAAAGTTTGATTCGGCCCGGGCGTCGAAAGGTATCGTCATGCTTCGAGTTGCGTTGGTTTTTCTTGCGATTGTCTTTGCCTTCGCAGCGGTTCCGGCCTGCGATGGCTCTCCAGAATCGGGCGTCGAGGTTCTTCAGCCCGATTCGCGCGCGGTCTTGCTCAGCGAGTCGAACGGGATCGCGGTCGGCGTCCTGGACGAACAGCGAATTCTCGCCGGAGAGCAACACATCCTTCTCTCGAGTTCAGATGCGCAGGGGCGCAACGACCGGAAGGATCGCTTGCTGCGGCTGGATCTATCTCCCGGCCCTCAGCTGCTGGAATTGGGTGGCGGCGACGAGGACGAACCCATCGTCGTCGCGTTCGAAGCGGTTTCCGAAGACGAGATCGTCGGCATCGAGCTCCTTCAGCCCACCGAAGACGAGCTCCGCCCCGGAACCTGGGTCGAGGTCGACGTGGTCGGCGTGACCGAGGACGGCATACCGGTACGGAGCATCCATCCGCGATTCGACGTGGGAGGCGACACGCACCTCGGCTACTTCGCGTACCGCTTCGACCCCGATGCCCCCACGCGAACATTGGAGATCAAAGCTCTCGAATGGCTCGAACGAACCCAGTTCCGGGGCCTGCCGAGAAATAAGGCGAAGCCGGCTAACGTGGTCAGACGCTAGCCGGCTTCTATCAACGGGCTCCACAGAGTGGGGGGAGGTCAAGGCGGGCACCGTCTCATCGGAACGCATTTTCGCCTGACTCTGGATGGGATGGTGGGCTCATCCGTTGCCTTACGTTTCGTGCCACCGATGCCCGCCTCGCACCGAGTGACATTTGGGAAGCTAGCGGACCTGTCCGTACCGCCGGCGACAAAAGCGGGTACCGATCGCGCCAGACTTTGTAAAAGTTCACCCATCAGGCTTGTAATTCACGAAGCCTTGTGGATCGATCGCGCCCAGTGGGCGATTCACCGGAAAATGCCAGGACCCATTCGGGACTGAGGGTGTCCGGCGCGTGGGCCCGTGGTGTCGTGAATGCGTTCGAGGCCCTCGGGCTGGATGTCGAGGCGCTCTGCGATGAAATTGGCGTCGATCTCGCGATCTTCACCGATACCTCGGGCAGGCCGCCGCGCGATGCCCTCGGCCGGTTTTGGCGCGCCGCCTTGGCCGAAACCGGGGACCGGCACCTTGGCCTCAGCGCCGGCGAAGTCTGGCGAGCGCGCGCCGATCACTTGGTCATTTTGCTGCTGACGAGCGCAGAGACCGTTGGCGCAGGCCTCGAGGCGAGCCTGCAATATCAAGAATTGCTGTCCCACGGCCGCGTGCTCAGCCTCAGCGAGCACCCCAGCTATCACATGCTGCAGATGCATAAGATCGAGCACGAGCTCCCGGTCACGGTGCATGAGGTCGAGTTCCTCGCGGTCATCGTGATGAAGGTGTTGCGCTTCGCTACCGCCGGGAAGTTCGCCCCGCGTGAGGTTCACTTCGAGCACCCGTATCGCGGGAACATTCAGAAGTACACGCACGCACTGGGCTGCTCCGTGCTGTTCGGCCAGGAGAAGTCGGCCATCCTAGTCGACGACGAGGCCTGGAGCTTGCCGTTGGCGCACCGCAATGAGGCGCTCCACGGGGAGCTTCGTGGCGTCGCCTCGGGGCTGCACGCGGCTCTCGAGTCCCATCCTTTCATCGATGTCGTTCGCGATCGCATCAAGCTGCTGCTCCCGCGAGGCCAGTCGAGCATCGAGGCGGTGGCCGTCGCGCTGCACACGACGCCCCGAACCTTGCAGCGGCGCCTTCAGGATTCGGACACGAGCTTCCGTGCGTTGATGGACGCCACCCGCAAGTCCATTCTCGTCGGTTGCGTCGAGCGCAATCAGGCCCCCGACGAAATCATGCGTCATGCCGGCTACACGAATGTCCGCAGCTTCCGACGTGCTATGAAGCGCTGGAACCTGCCGGACCAACCATGAAGCACCGCACAGCACACGTCCTTTTGGCGCTCCTCCTCGCGCCCCTCTTCGGCTGCGCAGCGCTCGGCCTCTCTGGCAGCGGGTCGAAGATTCCCAATGTGAAGCCCCCGAAGGTCACCATTGCTTCGGTGAGCATGGCCAATATGCCGTCCAATCGCGACCTCGCGAGCTACTACTGCGCGCAGTACCTCGGCCCGCTCATCTGCCGAGCATTCGGGCCGGTGCCGAAGACCTCGGACATCGAGTTCGCCTTCGATGTGGAGCTCGCGCTCGCGAATTCCAGCACGGTGCCGCTGCCGTTGGTGCAGACGCTGTTTGCGTTCACCGCTTTCCCGGAGGCCCAAGACGCCCAAAACCTCGGCACCGTCTGCCTGAGCTTCTGCGAAGACCCCGACAACTGCAGGCAGGATGCAAATGCGTGCCGGTCGGACGAGCCCGAGATTCGCGACATTCGCGACTTCGCCAACGCGGCGACGGGGTTCTTGATTTCGACCGCGCTCGGCGAGCGCAAGTTCAGCGACCTGCGCGTCCGCACCGTCCCGCCCAACGACGAGATGAAAATGGTCGTCCGCCTGGGGCTCGATCCCCTTCAGATGGTCGGCCTGATTCGCCAGCTCGGCCAAGGCGAGCTGGAGCGAATCAAAAAAGGCCAGATTCCAGAGTTCAACATCCCATACGAAATCGAAGGGACGGCCTGGGTGTCGGTCGAGTCGCTGGGCCGCCTCGCGACGGGCTTTGGGCCCGCCGCGGGACAATGGCGGCTTCAGCGCTAGTGGTGCCGAACCCTCAGGGTGCGGGCGACTGCGTCAGCGTCATGGTGACCTCACCCGCACAAGGTAGGTCGTTGAACCATACGCCTAGGCACTCGTCGGTGCTCAGCTCTTCTTCCACGTGATCCCAAGTGACCGAGAGCGTGGTGTTCTGGTCGATGCTGACCTCGGTATTGTCGAGGCCGAGCTGCATGGCATCGTCGAGCATGACGACGCAGGGGTCGAAATTCGCGTTCTCGGTGCTCCCCGTGAGCGTCACTTCGTCGGCCGTGTCGAAGTAGTTGTCGGTCGAGACCGTGAGCGAGGTGTCCGTATCCATCAGCGTGAGCGTGGTTCCGTCGATGGTCATCTCGAAGGTTAGCGCCTCGCTCTCGTTGAAGAACATGCACTCGTCGGTACCTACGATTGTGATTTCGGACCCGACCCACGTGAGCGGACCGATGCCGCCTCCACCCATTCCACCTGCGCCACCGTTGCCGCCACCACCCAGGGTGTCTGTCGAGTCACAGCCCATCGCGACCGCAGCCGCCATTGCAATCGTCAAGAAAATTCTCGTCATTTGTCTACCCCTCTTTTGATCGAACGACATCAGTAACGGCTACGCACGCCGGTGGTTGGTTTACCCTCAGCTTCGGCCTCTTTGACGGCCCTTGGCTTTTTCGCTTTCGCGCGGCGAGCCGCGGCGGCCTTCTTCTTTGCAGCTGCGTCCTTTGCGGCAGCTTCGGCTTCCGCTGCCGCAGCAGCCTCCGCTTCAGCAGCGGCATCGGCTTCGGCCAGCGCAGCTTCGGCGGCTTCCTTGGCTTCAGCCAAGTCCGCAGCACAGGCTTCCTGAGCGGCCTTGAGCTCGCTCAGCGCCGTAGCCTGCTTCTTCGTCGTCTCGGCGACGGCCGCCTTCAGGGCTTCGAGTGATTCGACAGTCGCCTCGCCGACCAGCTCGGGCGTCTCGACGGCGACGTCCTTCGATTTGATCACCGCAGGCTCGCCCTTGGTCTTGGCGACCTCGGCCTGGCAGTCCTCGATTTCGCCGGCGATCTTGGTGAGCTCTTCGTTGCTCGCCTTTGCCGCTTCGAGTTGCTGATTGGTTAATTCCTGCAGTGCCTTGACCGCAGTGTCGTCCTTCGTGCAGCCGAGCACTCCGGTCACGACCACGAGCGCGGCCATGACGGCCACTATCCATTGCTTAGATTTCACAGGTTCCTCCATTTTCGCGTCACTCACGCGCAGCCCCAGGTCAGTCGGACGACATCCGTGTCGTTCCAGCACCCTGACCCCGCTTGCCCTAATCCCAGGTTGAGTCGATCGTGAGTGACCAACGCGCCAACTCCATAGCTCAGTCCGCTCTGGTGCTGCAAGGGTTAGCCCCTGCGCGAGAGAGCCGATGGGGTGAATTCATTCATACTTTCGGAGCTTTGCGGCTAACGCCCATGAATTGCGGCCGCTGTCCAGCCGTCGTTGCGATGCACGGTGTGGGCCGCCCGGTGCTCGTCGCTCGCCTTGTCCCAGTCGACCTTGACCCGCCGTGCCCGGGATTCGATCTTCCCGCGCTTCCAGGAAACCCACTCGGTGCACCTGCGCAGGTCGGGCTTGGTGGGGACGCGGTCACGGATGGCGGGAGGAAAAGCCTCGAGGGGTTGGTCGGCGCGCCTGAGCACCTTGATTGCGACCGGGCTCTTCGCGTTCACCCGTGTACGCAGATCAACCACATAGGTTCTTCCCGCGCTGAGCCTGACCTCCATGAGCTGAACGGTTGGCGGC
>Ga0224508_10000454_pt1 | contig 40893 bp, 36 predicted proteins | sample SF_Jan12_sed_USG_4_FD_170157 | JGI IMG/M metagenome (GOLD analysis project Ga0224508, IMG submission 170157) | Sediment microbial communities from San Francisco Bay, California, United States - SF_Jan12_sed_USGS_21 | ecosystem: Environmental > Aquatic > Marine > Sediment | place: USA... | reverse complement strand
CGAACTCGATAATCCGATACATGCAGCCTATTACCGGCTCTTGTTGTTCACGGGCTTTCGTAGATCCGAGGCGCTGACCTTACGATGGAGAGACGTGCATACTGACCGGATCCACCTTCCGGTCACAAAGAATGGCCGATCGTTCGATCTACCGATCATCGACATCCATCAGGAGATCCTGGAGCCGATGCGGTCGCTCAGTCGCGAGTGGGTGTTCCCTGCCCCGAAATCGCGCTCAGGCCACCTCGAATGCCCGGAACGGATCGCATGGTCACCCCATGCTCACAGGCGGACATTTGCTACGGTCGCGATGGAGGCTGGCGTTCTGGAAGAGATCGTTGGGCGGCTGCTCAATCACACGCCGATCTCGATCACTGGACAACGCTATGCCCGGCCATCGCTAGACGCGCTACGGCCGGCGATGCAGGTCGCATGTGATGCAATTAGTGAGCGACTTGCAGTTATCGACTTGCCGGCCGAGATTCCGCGCTGAGCGTAAGGTGCGCAAAGGCACGTCGATCTGCATATGCCGCTCCAATGATTACGGCTCTTTGCCACGACCCGACGCTACCCTTGCAGGCAGTCCTTTCGAATTAGCGTCGTATAGGTCACTCTCTCAACGGAGGATCATGGCGTTGAGCTACGCTATCAGGTTTTCTCAGGCGAGTGTCATCGCAGCTCCGCTCTCCGAACCGACTCTCCTCTCTTCCGTCAATGCGGTGCCGCGCCAAACCGATCGACATGATATGGCTGCCGCGCTAGCCCTGGGCAGTAGGAACCAACCACACTTTCGAGCCTTTCGTAGAGCGCCTTGTTGGGCGCGTTGACTCTAGCGAGACGTTCGCAGGCGGCTTCAGCCTGGGCGGCGATTTGGGTGAGGTCGATGCCGACCAGCTTACGGCCTTGGACGACCATCTTGCCACCAATCATAACGCTATCAACCGACGAGCCATCCTCGGTGTGAACAAGTTGGTTCACCGGGTCGTTGACCGGAATCCAGTTAATCGACATGAGGTCGAGGAACACGATGTCAGCGTGGTATCCTGGCTCAATTAGACCAAGCCGGTCGAAGCCTAGCGCACGCGCGCTTCCCTCGGTCGCCGCTCGGAGGATCTCTTGCGGCTCAAGCCAGTTCTGCCATTCGGGCCCGCGTACATGGCTGACATACGAGGCCATCCGCATGGACTCGTACATGTTCTGATTGTCACAGCAGCTCGCCCCGTCGGTGCCAATTGCAAGGTTCACGCCAAGCTCGAGCATCCGGCGAGCGAAAGCGATGCCATTGCCAAGTAGCGCGTTTGAGCCCGGATTGTGCGATACCGAGGCGCCATGGTCAGCCAGGCGCTTTATGTCGTCGTCATCAAGCCAGACGCCATGCGCGACAACGAAGTCAGGACCAAGAAGGCCCAGATCTTCGATGTGCGCCGTCATGGTCTTCCCATAGCGCTTGATCGCGCTGACAGACTGAACGCGGGACTCCGCCACATGGCTGTGGAGCCCCAATCCGAGTTCGCGCGCAATGTCGCGGCAGCCGGTCATAAAATCGTCGGAGCAATGGAGAGGAATGGTCGGTGCTGCCGCCGGCCGGATGCGTTCACGGTCCATCGACCAGCCCTTGAAGATCGACGTCATGTTTTCAAGCGTGACGTCGTGCGGTGCCATTCGAAGCCGCTCGACCTCCTTTTGCAGGGGCGCCGGCAGAGCATCCATGAGACCCGGAATTGCCTCGAAGAAGCTGGTATCTGCCACCATCGGGGCGACCACCGCGCGCATGCCTACGTCGTCATAAGCCTTTGCAACCGCTTCCAAGCCTTCGATCGATGGCGTCGGGAACTCCGCCATCAAGTCATAGCACGCGGTGCAACCCTTCAGGACCATCTCGCAAGCGCCGATCACGGTGGATAGGTATTTCTCGTCAGTCTGCCTGTTGCCAGAGATCCAAGGCCCCGCGGTTAGAAGCAGCTCGAGGGTCCAGCGCCCTCCCGTGCCCTTCGCCAGATTCCCGTGGCTGTGGGTGTGACCATTGATCAGGCCAGGATGCATCAGCTTCGCCGAGGCATCGATCACATTTGCGCCCTCTGGCGCTGCCAGGTCTGGCGCGCCGATTTCGCGGATCACACCATCCTCGATCAGGATATCTCGATGCGGTGCGCCCCTCGCTTCAAGATCGAGTAGACGCCCGCCACGAACCACCGTGAATGCCACCACCTGTCCTCCAATCTATGTAAATCCCTGATGCTAAACGCACAGCCGCTACATGAACGAGTTCCCGGCACTCTCGGCAGACCACGGAAAGAAGATGCGTTCGATCACGACGATTACCTGGAACAGGACCACACCCATCAGCGACAGCAAAACGAGCGCGCCAAAGGCCACCGGCACTTGGAAGAATGCCGAGGCCGAAACGATCAAGAAGCCCAGCCCTTTGTCCGCATTGACAAACTCGCCAACCACGGCGCCAACGACCGACAGCGTAATCGCAACCTTGAGGCCGCTGAAGATCATTGGCACTGCGTAAGGTAGCCGAATGCGGCAAAGCTCCTGCCATAAAGAAATCTTGTAGGAGCGGCCAAGCTCGATCAGGTCATGTGGAACCGACATCAGCCCGGTGGCGCTCGCAATCACCAGGGGGAAGAACGCAACGAGAAAGGTGATCACGACGCGCGGCAACTCGTTCGCGCCCAGCATAATGACGAGGAGAGGCGCCAGCGCGACCTTTGGAATCGCCTGAGTGATCACCAGAACCGGATAGACCGCGGTGGCGATGCCTTTTGACGAGGTCAGCACGACCGCCAGCGGCACGCTGATCACGATTGAAACCAGAAAGCCGATCAGGACCGTGTGCAACGTCGCCAAGGTATGGTTCAGGATCACGTCAGAAATTTCTGCACAATCCGCCCAGATCACGCTGGGGGCGGGCAACAGATAAACCGGGATCTTGAAGAACCAGACGCTCGCCTCCCAGATGCCGACCAAGCCGACCATAACGAGTGCCGGCAACACGGCTTCCTGGGCGAAGCCGCGGAGCCATGCGGCCCAAGTGGTGCTGCGGGTGAGCGTTTGCGCGTTTTCAACCATGGTGCTCAAAGATCAGGGAGCGGATTTTCTGGGCAGTCGCCTGAAAGGCCGGATCGCCCTCCATGGCAAAACTCCGTGGCCGGGGTAGCGCAACCTCAAGAATATCGGCAATTCGCCCCGGACGCGGCGACATGACCACCACCCGGTCCGACAACAGCACTGCCTCTGGGATGGAGTGGGTGACGAACAGAATAGTCCTCGGCCGATCGGTCCATATCCGCAACAACTCCAGGCTCATCTCTTCGCGGGTCAGGGCATCCAGAGCGCCGAAGGGTTCGTCCATTAGCATGATCCGCGGGTCATGGATCAGCGCCCGGCAGATCGCCGCGCGCTGCTGCATTCCGCCCGATAGCTCACGTGGGTATTTTCGCTCGAATCCGGCCAGGCCAACCAGTTCCAGCAACTCGTGGGCGCGGCGCCGGCTGGTCCCATCTAGCACGTTCATCACTTTCAGCGGGAACAGGACATTGTCCTCTATGCTGGCCCAGGGCAGCAGGGTCGGGGCCTGGAAGACCATCGCCGTGTCCCGCCGGGGTTCCGAAACTGGAATTGCATCGACTTCGATCGAACCCGAGGTGCTCGGCGCAAGTCCCGCGACCAGCCTGAGCAGCGTCGATTTCCCGCAACCGGATGGCCCGACGAGGGAGACAAACTCATCGTCATCTATCGAAAGGTCGATGTCGCTGAGTGCGTGGACGGGATGACCGTCGCGCGCGGTGAAGACCTTGGATGCGTTCGAAATTTCGATCACACCGGCGCTCCTGCCGTATCATCGCTGGCGCCGGACTGGACGTCCAGCGCCAATCTCACAAAAGACGGCTCAGCTTAGTTCGGCAAATGGCTGACGTCGATCGACTGCGCCGGATCCCAACTTGCATCAAGCGATTGCGCCTCGCTCACGACCTTCCAGGTAAAGGCCAGGCGCTCGGTATCGAACTTGCCAAGACCGGTCGCAGCGGAGTGATCGTTGAAGACGAACTTGAGCGTTGCACTCAGGCTGCCCATGCAATCATCAAACGCCACTTCCGGCACCCGCTCGACATGCAGTTTGCAAGCTTCATCGGGGTTCTCTTTGGCCCAGTTGAACGAGTTCTGAGCGGCGGTCAGGAAGCGCCTGACAAGATCCGGATTTTCGTCGATCATAGATTGTGACGTGATCAGCGAAGCCGAATAGATCGCGAAGCCGACTTCCTCGAATGGCAGCACCTTGATCTTCTCGCCCGCACTTTCGGCCGCCTTGTTCTGATAGTAATGGTGCATTGAATAGAACGGCGCGGCGTCGATTTGCTTTGCGATCAACAGCGGTGCCATCGCGGCCCCGTCGGTCAAAACCCAATTTAGTTTGGTGGGATCGGTGCCGGCACGCTCGGCCACATTCGGGAAGTAAACCTTGTGGCTGTTGCCCGGCGTGATGCCGATGTTCTTCCCTTCCAAACCTTTGAAGCTGTCTATGCCCGAGCTTTCCAGGACGAACAGGGAATGTGGCGAATGGGTGTATAGGAAGCTGATCGTTCGGACCGGCACCCCGGTTTTGGCTTTGGCGGTCAAGACCGCTCCGAAATCTGCAACTCCAAAATCTGCGGCACCTGTCGCGATCTTGGTGACGGTGTCCCCCGAGCCGTAGCCGCGTGTGATCGTGACGTCGATCCCCTGGTCGGCCCAAAAGCCTTTGGTCCAGCCACCATAATACATTGCGTGCTCGCCGGACGGCAGCCAGTCGGTCTGGAAATGAACCTTGTCCTGGGCTTGCACAATGGTGCCGAACCCCATCGTGGAAAGGGACAGACCGATTGCGACGATACTCGCGATAGCAGGCTTGTGCAGTAGCATTTCTCTACCTCCCAAACCCTCGCTCCTGGCCAAAAATCTACGCAGATGCTGGAATGATTGCACATGAAAACCCTGTGCAGGGGGCATGAAGATAAGAAAGAGACAGGAAAAGTATCTTGTAATCATATTCTTATCTGATGGAGCCGGCGCGCGATGATCGTTGAATGATTGAATGAAACATTCAGCGATGAACAATTGGGCCTGCACGAATCAGCGTTGATAACTGGGACATTCGATCGAGTTCCCACCTATCAAATTGCCGAACTGCCAATATGCGGCTAATTTTCAGATTGGCTCGGAGGTCAGCCGGACCTCGCAATCCCTCGCGCGCACCAGAGGAACAAATGAATGCCATTGATTGACCTGAGCCGCGAAATCCACCATCGCACGCCGACGCATCCCTCTCATCCTCCGGTGGTTGTCTCGGTCTGGAACGACCACCGAGAAGTCAAACGCGCAGGCGAAACCGAGTTTACGTCGAAGGCGCTCTATCTCTCAATGAGCGACCATGCCGGTACCCATGTTGACGCGCCGTGCCATTTTGATCCCGCTCCAGACGCACTTTCGATCGATCAGGTGCCATTGGAGAATTTCTACACCGAAGCTCTTTGCCTCGATCTTTCACAAGCTTCTTTGCGGCACCAGATCACCGTCGACGAGATGGAATCAGCGCTGGCCGCAAGTGGCGTGTATATAAAGAGCGGCGACACGGTCTTGATCCATATGGGCGTGAATGAGCGCCTTTTCGGGACGCCGGGCTACCTGCACGACTTCCCCGGATTGCATGTGGACTCGGTCCATTGGTTAGCCGATCGCGGAGTTATCGCCTTCGGCGTCGAGGCAATCAGCCCGGCGCCTGAGGGCGAGCCGAATTTTAAAGCACATATGGCCTGCGCAGAGCGTGGAATCACTCACATGGAATGCCTTTGGAATCTCGACAAATTAGTCGGGAAGGGACGATTTCGGTTCATAGGGTTCCCCCTGAAGATCAAGGGCGGAACTGCAAGCCCAATTCGGGCGGTCGTGGTATTGCCTGATTGAAGCGTTTCCGGTCGGTTCGAAGACTTGGTCGACAAAGACCCACCCAGCCAATACGCCATCAGAACAATCGTCACGCTCCCAAATCGACCAGTGCGGCGCTCGAAACGACAATGTCAGTGCCCTTCCTGCGACACGGGGAACCCGAATACGTTCGCAGCGAAATGGCCCGGAGTTCACCTCAGAAGCCACGAGGTGTGGCTACAGCGGGTCGGCGTGAATCCCATCTGGATCTACCCTGGCTCATCTTGGGAGAATGGATACAACGAGCGCTTCAACGGAACGCTCTACCGGGAAGTCTTCAATGCCTTCAATGCCACGCGATATGCGTCCAATGCCCTGCCTGTCTTCGTCTCAATCACTGTCCGGTCTCTGCATCCGATACGAAGCGGCGCTTCGGGTCAAATGCCGGCGGTCACGCGTTCACGCCTTCGGGCCGTAGGGGAAATAGGGTGGGAAGTCGCCGACCGACAGTATATCGACCTCCACCAGCGCCACGCCGGTGGTGGCGATGGCCTGCCGGACAGTTTCGCCGAACTCGGCAGCCGATCGAACCCGCCAGAATGGCACCCGCGCCGCGTCCGCCACAATTTCCAGGTCCGGCCCTTCGATCACGTCGAACCCGCGCCGACCATCAGCGGCCTTGTCCTGGATATGGCGGATCACTCCATAGCCCCCATCGTTCATGACCAGGATCGTCAGGTCGAGATTCTCCTGCACCGCAGTCCACAGCTCGGCCAGATGCATGTAGAAGCCACCATCGCCAGTCATCGCGACGGTCTTGCGCCCGCCCGGCGCCATCGCGGCACCGATCCCCATGCAGAGCCCCTGACCGATGCCCGCTCCCATCGGGTAGATGTTGGTGCTGTGATCGTGCAACGGCATCAGCTTATGGCCCCAGGTCGAGTTGTTCAGCGTGACGTCGCGCGCCCAGATTGCGTCCTCGGGCATTGCTGCGCGGAGCTCCTCAGCGAAGGAGCCATAGGGGCCGAGTGTCGCCCGGAATGCCGCACGGGCCTCGGACTTTAGTCTGGCAACTTCTTCCGGAAACGCGTCCTCGATCCGGATGCGATCTTGGATGCGCTCGGCCAGCGCAGCCAGCACTAGGGCCGCGTCGCCGCGAATGAAGCCGGTATTCGGATAGGTTCTGCCGTCGGCAGCCGGGTCAATATCGATCTGGACCAGTTTCCTGGGCAGCGGGGTCGAGAAATTCCCGGTCTCGTGCCCTCGCAGGCGCGAGCCGGCCACAATCATCAGATCGACTGTTTGGTAGAAGTCTTCGATCACTCGTACGCCCAGCCCGTTCAACGCGCCAAGATTGCGCGGGTGGTCGTCGCTGACGACGCCGTGCCCAGCCCAGCTGGTCACCATCCCGAAGCCCTGATCGAGAAGAACGCGCGCTGCATTTCCCGCCGCCGCCGCGCCGCGGCCGAGCCACAGCATGGGGCGGCGCGCCTCGAGGACCAGATCGACAAGGTGGTCCATCTCCTGGCCGGTCGGGTGCACCGGTTCAACCTTCGGCAAAGCGTAGACGTCGAGCCCTGAAGGCCGCGTGATTTCCTCGAGCTGGACGTCGATCGGGATCTCGACCGTGACCGGACCTTTCTGGAAGGTGAGCGCATCCTCCACCGCGCGCTTCATGACCGCGAAGGCTTCGGAGCCCGCGCGGATGCGGTAAGCAGCCTTCCCGGAGGCCGCCATCAGGCCGGGCTGGTCGGGGATGTCGTGGACCAGGCCCATACCTCGGTCGGCCAGCGCCGCCGGATTCTGACCGGTGATGTGCAGGATCGGCGCACTGGCGGTGCGCGCCTCGACCAGGCCGCCGACCGTGTTCGCCGCGCCTGGACCCGTGCTGCTGATTAGAACTCCAAGTGTGCCGGAGGCGCGCGCATAGCCGTCCGCCATGTGGGCCGCACCGAGCTCGCCCCGGGTCGGCACGAAATGTGTCCGGTTCGAGCGCGATACTGCGTCGAGCATGGGGATGTTGTGGACCGAGACGATGCCGAACGCCGTCTCGGCCCCGCATTTGTCCAGGAACTCGGCAACGAGGTCGCTGACGGTGTATCCGTTTGCCATTCAGCCGCCTCCCCGTTCATTTGCCCGACCCCTTTGAGGTCCTCGAGCGTCGGCGGTTCGAACCAATTCATCCGCGAGATTTTGACACCGATCACGATGGCGCGGCGGTCCAAAACACATGGCAGATCCGATGAACGTCTTCACCCAATCATTTTCGCAAAGTCAGGATTTCACGCGCCTCGTCGATCGTCGCAACGCTCCCACCCAACTCACCGATGATCCGGACAGCCTTTTCGACCAGGGCGCCGTTGCCAGGCGTCTTGACCCCCTTCGACAGGTAGACCGTGTCCTCCATTCCGATCCGGCAATGCCCGCCCAAGAGGAACGCCTGCGCGAGCATCGGAAACGCCATGCGGCTGGTGCCGAACCCGGCCCATTCGCAGCCCTGGGGCAACAGAGAGCGTGCGAAGGCCATGCCCTCCGGTGTCGCCGGCATGCCATAGCTGACGCCCAAGACCAATTGGAACAGGGCCGGCATCCTGAGCGTGCCCGTCTCGATCAGGTCATGGGCCAGCGCGATGTCGCCGGTGTCGAACACTTCTAGTTCGGGCAGCACCCCGGCGGCATAGATGCGCTCGGCCATGATTCGGATGCTGCGGGGCGAGTTGATCACGGCCCCGCCACCGAACCACATGGTGTTGAGATCCAGCGAGCAGATATCGGGTTTCAGCTCAACCACATGCTGCGAGCGGATCTCGCCGGTCGTCAGCTTTGTACCTGGTGCCGCGCGGGAGGGCTCGTCGTCGCTCGGCAGAAAGCGTCCACCGGGGCCGGTGGTCAGGTTGATCAGCATGTCCATCCCGCTATCGCGGATGCGCCGGACGATCTCGCGATAATAGTCCAACTCCATGCTCGGGCTCCCGGTCTCCGGATCGCGCACATGGATATGGCAGATCGCGGCACCGGCCTTCGCCGCTTCGACCGCAGAGGCCGCAATCTCCTCGGGCGTCACCGGAAGGGCCACATTGTGTTCACGGGTCGTGAAGCTGCCAGTCACGGCGCATGACACGATGGTCGGCTTCATGCGATGGCCTCCAGTCTATTCATCACGTTGCGGCAACAATTCGGTCTTGCCTGGAGGCCACGATGGCGCATCGGAAAGGTCCTTGCTTTCAGCGCCAAGGTCCGCGTCACTGGCCGGAACCGCTTGGTTGGGACATTGCCGCAGGCTACGATCGGCCTACCGCGAGCTCAAGCAGGATCGCTTGAGGACACCTGATGGATCATCCCCATGATAGCCGACCGCGTCCCCTATGTTCCCATCACCGAACGCCCCCGCCTGACCTGGCCCGGCGGCGCGCGGGTGGCGGTCTGGGTCGTTCCGAACGTCGAGCACTACGAATACCTCCCCAATCAAGTCCGGTCCCGGAACCCATGGCCGCGCATGCCCCATCCGGACATCCTAGGCTACGGCCTTCGTGACTATGGGAACCGCGTCGGGCTCTGGCGCATGGCCGAGTTGACGGATGCGTTGGGCATCCCCTGCACGCTCTCGCTCAACATTGCCAACTGGGAACACTATCCCGAGATCTTCGAGGCCAGCGAGGCGCGCGGCTGGGACGTCATGTGCCACGGCATCTACAATACCCAATATCACTGGAGCCTGCCGGAGGACGAGGAGCGCGCGATCATCGCCGATTGCGTTGAGACCTACCACCGCTTTACCGGCCGGCGCCTGGCGGGCTGGTTTTCTCCGGCAGCGACCTTTACCGAAAACACTCCCGATCTCGTCGCCGAGGCTGGCATCACCTACTATTGCGACTGGTATCACGACGATCAGCCGACCCCGATCCGGGTCCGAAACGGTAGCTTGATCACGATCCCCTACCAGATGGACATCAACGACGCGATGGTCTGGCGCCACCATATCGAGGCGGGCGACTTCGCGACCATGATCATCGACCATTTCGACACTCTCTGGCGGGAAGGCGCGGACCAGGGGCGCGTGGTCTGCATCGCGTTGCACCCCTTCATTATGGGTCAGCCGCACCGGATTCGGGCGCTCGAACGCGCCTTGGCCCATATAGTGGCTCACGATGGGGTCTGGCTGGCGACCGGGAGCGAGATCGCGGATTGGTATCTGTCACAGATAGGTGACGCCACATGACCGCACGCCGCACACCTGGGATGGATCACGAGCATTACACCTTTTCTCCGATGCCCGGCAGGGCGCCCTTGCGCTGGCCCTCGGAGGCCCGCATCGCCTTCGCGCCGGTTGTCTATCTGGAGCATTGGGAACTTGACCCGCCCGAAGGAACCCTCCGCGATCCACGCTTCGGCGACCCGTTCGGCAATTTCCGCCCCGATTACCGCAGTTACACCTGGCGCGAATACGGGGCGCGGATCGGCTTCTTCCGGGTGCTGGATCTGCTCGATAAACACCGCCTGACGGCGACGGTTGCGGCCAACACCTCGGCGGTGGAGCGCTATCCTAAACTCGTTGAGGCTTGCCTCGCCCGTGGCTACGAGTTTGCCGCACACGGAACCCATGCGACCCGCATGATCTCCAGCGCCATGGCTGCAGAGCAGGAAGCGGCGACGATCAGCCACTGCATTGAGACAATCGAGCGCCCGACCGGCATTCGCCCGAAGGGCTGGATCTCGCAGGATTTCGGGCAGAGCGCCCGCACGCCGGGCCTTCTGGCCGAGCGGGGGTTCTCCTACCTCTCAGATTGGCCGAACGACGATCAGCCCTACTGGATGACCACCGATCCGCCGATCCTCTCGATCCCCTGCCAATCGGAATGGGATGACGTGCAGCTTCTCTGGCACCGACGCCTGCTGACCCCGCGCTTCCCGGCGCTGGTTGAAGAGGGCTTCCGCGTGCTGCACGAGGAAGGCGCCCAGTCCGGGCGAAGCTTCACGCTGGGGATCCATCCCTGGCTCTTCGGCATGCCTCACCGCATCCGCTATCTGGATGAAACGCTGACGCGGCTCGGCGCCTACGCGAACGTGTGGTGCACGACGCTGGGCGCGATCTCGGATCACATGCATGCCTTGACGCGGAGCGCCGCGGGTTAGGCGAGTTCCGCCAGGACCTGATCGGTCGTCAATACCCGCCCGAAAAGGCGCTGAAAGTTTCGCAACGTGCTCTCATGCAGATCAGCATGGGTCGTCGCGCAGGCATCCTCGATCATGGTCACCTGGTAACCCCTGTCGGCGGCCTCGCGCGCCGTCGTCTCAACGCACATATTGGTCGAGATGCCGCTCATGTAGAGTTGGCGTCGCCCAAGCGAGCGCAGCAGGTGATCGATCCCGGTCGAGGCGAAGGCGCCGATGGAGCGCTTGTTGACGACGAAATCTGCAGGCTCCGGCGTCAGTTCCTCGATGATCTCGTGCTCGCGGCTGCCCACATGGTTGCCGACGCTGGCATAGAAGTCCCGCATATGCGGCGGGGCGTCTGCGCAATCCTGCCGCTCCGCACCTTGCGTGATGAAGACCACCTCGCCCCGGCCCGCCCGAAAGATCGGGCACAGGCGCAGGATGTTCGGCACCAACAGCCCCTCGATCCGGTCAAAGCGATAGTTGGTTAGGTCCGAGCCTTCCTCCAGCATCCGCCGCCCCAGCGCCCCACTGCGATTGCCGGTCGCATATTGCATGTCCACGATGATCAGTGCTGCGACCGCTAGATCGGGCGACCAGGCGTTCATGTAGTCCTGAATATAATCGGTCGCGGTCGTCATGTCAGTTCGCAAGTTGGCCTACTGCATCGAGCAACACTTCGGCGCCTGTGACAAGATCGGCCTCGTCGGTGTCTTCCTCGAAACTGTGGCTGATCCCGCGGATCGACGGCACGAACAACATCGCCGATGGCATCAGGCGCGCCACGTTGGTGGCGTCGTGCAGGGCGCCCGACGGCATGCGGCGCCAGCGTCCGGGTGCCACGTGCTCAGCCGCCCCGGCAAGCGCATCGCAGAGACGTGTGTCGAACCGGCGCGGGGAGACCGGGATTCCGGCCTCGAGCGTGCATCCAAGTCTGCGCTCGGCGGCCACCGCCTCCGCTGTTTCGCGTACGATCGCGTCCATGCGCTCCATTCGCTCCGCCTCTCCGTCGCGCCATTGGACCGAGAAGACCGCGCGCCCAGGCACGATCGACGGGGCGCCCGGGGCGACCTCCACGTGACCGATCGTCCAGACGGTGGTCTCGGTCACCACCGGCGCCAGGGCCGTGTTCAGCCGTTGATTGAACTCGGCCAGGCCCTGGAACGCATCGCGGCGATGCTCCATCGGCGTGGTGCCCGCATGGTTCTGCTCGCCCTCATAGGTAACCTTGATGCGGCCAATCCCGACAATCGACTCGACGACTCCCACCGCTTCGCCCGCCTTATCGAGCCACGGACCCTGCTCGATATGAGCCTCGATGAAGCCAGAGAACCGGCTCGCGTCGACAAAGCCGGGGCCAGCCAGATGGGCCATGCGCGCCCGGGCCTCGCCGAACGTCTCGCCCGAAAGCGCCGTGAGCTTGTCAGCGGCCTCCAACGTGATGCCGCCCGACCAGATATTGCTGCCGGTCAACGCTCCGAAACGCCCCTCTTCGTCCTGAAACGAGACGACCGCGACCGGCACCGTCCCGCGAGCGGCGCGACTGACCTCAAGCGCGGCAATCACCCCGTAGGCCCCGTCGAGCCAGCCACCCTCGGGCTGGCTGTCAGAATGAGACCCCATCAGAAGGCAGGGCGCATCTACGGAAGGCAGACCAAAGAGGTTGCCAGCGGGATCAAAGATCGGCTCCAGCCCCGCTTCGCGCATCTTTTCGGCCAGCCAATCCCGCGCCTCGATATCCTGCGCTGAGAAGGCTGGACGCACGACCCCAGTCCCCTCCTTTCCGAAGCTCCGCAGGTGGTGAAGGCCGGTCAGAAGGCGGTCGGCGTCGATCTGCATCAGGGCGGCTCCCGAGGTATATCATTGGCCGTCAGTGTAGCAACGCGGCCCGCGGCGGCAACTTTGGGCTGGATTCGGTGCGGCCGCCACGGTTGACTGCCCGGGCCATGCGGCGCCAATCCAACGAATGGGAGGGAACAATGGGTGATGCAACCGAGCTTCGCATTCTACCTGCGCGCTACGGGAAAGCGATCCACCTGGCGGCAGGGCGATCGCTAGAGATCGTCAACCTGCACGGCACACAGGCCATCGATACCTGGGCTTTCAACTCCGCCGGACCGACTGAGTTCCTTTCGCTCGAGCACACCCGCTCGCGGCTTAGCCGGGTTATACCCCGGGTAGGCGACGGGCTTTTCACGACCCGGCGCAACGTGATCCTGACGATGACTGGGGACACGTCGCCCGGCATCCACGACACGCTTCTCTGTGCCTGCAGCCCCGAGCTTTACGGTGAGCTTGGATGCGAGCCGAGCCATCGTAGCTGCGAGGTCAACCTCCACGAGGCACTGAGCGAGATCGGCTTGACCGCTCCTTGCACGCCCGCCCCGCTGAACCTTTTTATGAATGTGGGCGTCGGCACCAATTCCGAAGTAATCCGTGACGTGCCGAAATCGAAGCCGGGTGATGCAGTAACCTTGCGCGCCGAAATGGACGCAGTTGTTGTTCTCTCGGCCTGCCCGCAAGACGTAACACCGATCAACGGCGCCGATTGCACGCCCCGGGACGTCGGCTATCGGGTCGTCTGACGCCCGATGCTTTTGCTCGCGCGCTGCAGGTGCGCCGTAACGCGCTTTGCCGCCAATTCCGCGTCCCCCACTGCGAGAGCATCGAGGATGCGCAGATGCTCGACACACCAAAGCTTGATCCGTGCTAGGTCGGAATAATCCACGAATTCAACGATCGTGCGCAGACGATTCTGAGTCTGCACGGCCTCGAGGAAATAGGGGTTACCCGAGAACCTCACCAGCATCTCATGGAAGCCGGAATCGACCTCGAAGACTTGTGCCTGGATCATCGGCCCGCGTCCGGCCCGCGCCAACAACGCCTCGTGGCGTCTACGGCTCAAATCGAGCGCATTCGGGTCGATCTGGATACCGGGCTGGCGCAGGGCAGCCGGCTCGACCGCCAAACGAAGGGCATAGCTCTGGGCGAGCGCCTCCGTTGTGTTGATCGCGGGCTGGAAGTGCCACCCCCGGCCCGGATTCCGACGCACCAGACCTTCTTCGCGCATCCTGGTAAGCACCGCTCCAACGCGGCTCTCAGGCGCTTCGAAGCGGCGCGCCAATTCGATCTGGGTCACGCGGCCGACCAGCTTTTCGTTCAATCGGGCCTCTAGGATATCGGCGTAAAGCTGATCTTCCGGCGAAGTCCCGCCCGAGACCGCCAGTCCATCATAGGCCGCGATGTTTTCGCGCAAGAAGAAGCCACGATTTCGGATGTGGCTCAGCACCCCGTGTTCGGCCAGGAGGTCGAGCGAAGCCCGAACCGGCGAGCGTGAGACGCCCAATGATTCTGCCATCGCGACCTCGGTGACGTGAGTCCCTGCCGGCGCATCGCGCAGGATCAATTCCTCAAGAATGCGCCGCGCCAGCCAGGCACGCCGTTGCGTCCTTGCGCCAGGCGGATCCGTCCGAACAGGTCTTGCGGCATTTCCGCATAGATCCTGCTCAACCGCCATCTACGGCCTCCCGTGCCATTTGCGAGTGCTGGCCGTCCATAACAAGCACATTCTTGCATTGTATAAAATGGTCCGTAGCATACAATCTTCGCCTTTCGTTTCCACGCCCGGTCATCAGCGAGTGTTTGGGCGACGCCAGAGGGAACCGATGCCCGACGCCGCGACAGCCGAAAGCCCGATCCTCCAGCTTCGCGGCCTCCGAAAGAAGTTCGGCGACCTCGAGGTTTTGAAGGGCGTGACCATCGACGTGCGACAGGGCGAGGTCATTGCCATCGTCGGGGTCAGCGGGTCGGGCAAGAGCACGCTTCTGCGCTGCGTCAATCTGCTTGAGCTTCCCACCGATGGAGATATCGTCTTCGATGGCAAGCGCGTGCCTTACGAAAGCGCGGGCCATGTCTTCTCGTCGGCTAGCCGCGATATCTCGCGCCTGCGTGCCGAGATCGGGATGGTGTTCCAGCAATTCAACCTGTGGCCGCACAAATCGGTCATCGAGAACGTCATCGAAGCGCCGATCACCGTGCGCAAGATCCCGCGTGCCAAGGCGATTGCTGATGCCGAGCGGCTGCTCGACAGCATCGGCCTGCTTGAGAAGCGCGACGAGTACCCTGCCCGCCTTTCCGGCGGGCAGCAACAACGCGTCGCGATCGTTCGTGCGCTTGCGATGAAACCGAAGCTGATGCTTTTCGACGAGGCGACCTCGGCGCTGGACCCGGAACTGGTCGGCGAGGTTCTGGCTCTGATGGCCAAACTAGCGGAGGAAGGGATGACCATGATGGTCGTTACCCATGAGATTCACTTCGCACGCCAGGTCAGCGACCGGACGATCTTCATTGATGCCGGGCTGATCGAAGAGGAAGGTCCGTCACGCGAGGTTTTGAACAATCCCAGGAGCGAGCGCACGCGCCAGTTCCTGGACCGTGTCCTCCACGACAGGGGTGTCGAATGACCAAGGCATCACTATGAGCAGTTCCGGACAGGATATCGCCTCGTATTCGGGGATGTACAACGCGGTCGACGGATGGTGGAACCAGATCGAGGTCTACCTTCCGCTCTTCGTGCCCGCGTCGTGGGTGGTGATCCAGGTTTCGGTTTTATCGATCGTCTTGTCCTGGGCCTGTGGGCTCGTTTGTGCACTGGCCAAAACCTCCGGCTACCGGGTGCTGCAATACCCGGCCGAGTTCTACCTCTGGTTCGTGCGTGGCACGCCGCTCTTAACCCAAATCTTCCTAATCTACTTTGGCTTACCGCAGCTCGGTATCAGGCTCGACCCCTTTACCGCCGGGGTCGTGGCGCTGGGCGTCAACGGCGGCGCCTACGTGGCCGAGATCATCCGCGGAGGTTTGCTAGGCATCCCCCAGGGGCAGCGGGAATCGGCGCTCGCGCTGGGCATGACCTACTGGCAGTCAATGCGTCGCATCGTGCTGCCGCAAGTGGTGCGCATCATTATTCCGCCGATCACCAACGACGCGGCCTCGACGATCAAGAACACCTCGCTCTTGTCGACGATCACTATCATGGAGCTGATGCTGCAGACCCAAGTGATCGTCAGCAGCACTTTCCGACCGTTCGAATTCTACATCCTCGTATCCCTGATCTACCTGGCGATGACCACCGTCCTGATGGTGGGCATGCGATGGGCCGAAAGGAGGCATGCCATCGCCTATTGACGCCCGATGGGCGCCGGGACCCGGGCGAAAGAAGAAGACCACACAGCAAGAGAGGAGACGACCATGACCATCTGGAAATCAATCAGCGGAGTTTCCGCCGCCGCCGGACTGGCCCTCGCTATCCTGGGCGCCGCCCCTACCGGGGCAAAGGCGCAAGAGCTGGAGGTTCTGGAGCAGGGTAAGGTGAAATGCGCCTTCACCGGTGCTTTTGCACCCTTCTCGATGCAAACCTCCGACGGCAAGTGGATCGGATTGACGAACGAAGTCTTCGCCGAGATGGCAATGCGCGCTGGACTAGAGATCGAGTATGTCATCACAAAGTGGGAGTCGCTTCTGGTCGGCCTGATGGCCGGTCAATACGACATCCTCTGTGACACCATGGACATCACCAAGGAGCGTCAAGAGCGGGTTCTCTTCATTGATGGCTGGCTGGAGTCGGGCGGACGCCTGGTCGTCCACAAGGACAGCCCCGTCACGTCGCAGGCTGATTTCAAGGGCAAGACCATGGGTGTTCTGGTCAGTTCAACCTGGGCCGAGCTCGCTAAGGGCTTGGAGCCGGGCGAGACAAAATACTATCAGTCCGAGAACGATGCCATGCGGGATCTAGCGGACAAGAAGATCGACGGGATGGTGACCGACTCGATCGCCGCTGCTTACGGGATCGAGAACTCTGGCCTGCCGCTCAAGATCGTACCCGGTTATCTGAGCCGCATTCAAAAGGGTTGGGCCGCCCAGGCCCACCAAGTGAACTTGGTTAAGGCGCTGAACGAGGCCCTGGCCTCGCTGGTCGCCGATGGCACCTACGAGAAGATCACCGGCGCCATTATCGGTTATAGCCCGGCACCGGAGGAGCCGATCCGGAGCCAGTTCCGCTGAGGCTATTCACGTTCCGGGCCGCCCATTACGGGGCGGCCCGATCCAAGTTCATGCGGGGAGTTTCCGATGCCCGACCTACGCGCTCAGATCGTCGAATGGATCGATGGGGACCGGGATGTGTTTCTGGATTTCCTCGGCGACTTCGTCCGTGCCAAGAGCCCGAACCCCCCGGGGGACACGCGCGAGGCAGCGGCCTTGATCGAACGGTTTCTAACCGAACGCGACCTGCCCTTCGAGGTCATCGCCCCAAATCCCGATATGCCGAACTTTGTTGGGAACTTCAAAGGGTCGCGACCTGGCCCGCATGTGGTCTTCAACGGCCATATCGACGTATTCCCCCTCGGCGACGCCGGAACCTGGACTCAGGATCCCTGGGGCGGTGAGGTGGTGGACGGTCGGATGTATGGCCGGGGTGTCAATGACATGAAGGCCGGCACGACGACGGTTCTTTTCGCCTTCATGTATCTCCACCGCCTGCGCGAGCACCTGCCAGGCCAGGTCACCATGACCGCCGTCTCGGACGAGGAGACCTTCGGCCCGGACGGCGCGCGCTATCTCGTCGCCAACCACCCCGAGGTCCATGGCGACGTCTGCCTTTCGACCGAACCCACCGGCATTCATTCGGTGCGCTTCGCTGAGAAGGGGCCGCTCTGGCTGAAATTCAATATCCGCACCCCCGGGGCGCATGGCGCTTATCCGCACAAGAGCGCGAATGCGAACGAGATCGGTGCCCGGCTGATACTGGCTCTGGGCGCATTGCGCGACATTCCGGTCGAGTCGCCTGAAGCAATTCAGCGTGCACTCAGTGGTGCCGAAGAGGTCATCGACAAGGTCGCTTCGCCCGGTGCTGCAGCGATCCTGCAAAAGGTGACACTCAACATCGGAACCGTGAACGGCGGCGTGAAACAGAACATGTTACCGGGCACCTGCGTTGTCACCGCAGATATTCGGGTCCCCATGGGCATCTCGCCGGACGCTGTGATCGCCCGCGCCGGAGAGATTGCGGCGGAATTCCCCCAGGCCGAGATGGAGGTCGTCGGCCGACAGGAGCCGCTCTGGTCCGACCCCGACCACCCGATGTGCCGGCTGCTGCAAAAGAATGTCGAGGAACTAGCCGGCTTCCGGCCGCCGGCGATTGTTAGCCTGCCCGGAACCGATGCGCGGCTCTGGCGAGGACTTGGGGTTCCGGCCTATGTATACGGGATTACTCCCTTCAACGTTGCTATGGCTGATGAGTATGTGGATATCGAAGAGGTGTTCCATGTCACCAAGGCCCATACGCTCTCGGCCTTCGACTATCTGATGGCGGGGGGCAATGGATGAGCGGCTTCCTGCCGGTCGACAGTCTGGACAGCCCGCGCTTTGTAGGGCTCGCGACCTTCATGCGCCTGCCCCAGGCGCAGACCGGGGATAGGCTCGACGCAGCGATCCTGGGCTTGCCGTCGGATTCGGGCTCGCCTTTCCGCACCGGCGCACGCTTCGGTCCCCAGGCGGTGAGGGCGATGTCGATCATGCTGCGTCCGATCAATCCCTACCGCGACCACGTGAACGTGTTCGAGCGCCTGGCGATTGCCGATGCGGGTGATGCGAGCGTGGTGCCTGGATACCTGGAGGACTCCTTCGAGCGTCTGGAAGCGTCTGTCGATCAACTGGTTACCGGCGGCGTGGTGCCCCTTTCGATTGGCGGCGATCACTCCGTTTCGCTGCCGGCACTGAGGGCGGTTGCGCGCCGACGCGGCCCCCTGTCGCTGGTTCATTTTGACGCCCACTCTGACACCTGGCGAACCTATTTCGGGGGCAGGAAATATTCGGCCGGGACCCCGTTCCGTCGCGGCGCGGAGGAGGGAATCATCGATCCGGCCAGTTCGATCCAGCTCGGCATGCGGGGCTCGCTGTTCCGTGCCGACGATGTCAGCCAGTCCGTCGATCTGGGCTTCCAGGTGCTGACCACCGACGAGATGCTGGAACTTGGCTCGGCGGGTGTCGCCGCACAGGTGGCCGAGCGGGTTGGCGATCGGCCGGTCTATCTGACATTCGATCTGGATTTCGTCGATCCTGCGGGCGCGCCCGGCGTCCAGACGCCGGAGGCGGGCGGCCCGACACCGCGCGAGGCCCTCGCCTTCCTCCGAGCGCTGGCGCCGATGAATCTCGCCGGCGCCGATGTGGTCGAAGTCAACCCCCTCTTCGACGGGCCCGGTCAGGTCACCGCGCTGCTCGGCGCAACCGTGGCGCTGGAAATCCTGTCGCTCTTGGCGGTGCGGCGCGCTGGCGGACCAGACGAATGACACCGTCGCGCGTTCTGGTGACCGGGGGCAGCGGCCGGCTAGGCCGTTTCGTGGTCGCCGAGATGCTGCAGCACGCAGAGGTCACAGTCCTGGATATCGTTCCGCCGGCGGACGGGGCCGCCCATGTGCCAGCGGACATCCGTGACTTTGACGCGCTCTGCGACGCGGCACGGGGCCATGACGCCGTGATCCACCTAGCCGGCCTCGACTCCGGCGTTCCGGCCAGCGAGCACGACTATTTCCACGTCAATGTACAAGGCACCTGGAATATCCTGGCTGCCGCCGAGGCGGCGGGAATCGGCCGTGTTGCAGTCTGCTCCAGCATCGCGGCCTACGGGTTGGAGGATTTGCCATGGGAACGGCAACCGGATCGGCTGCCCTTCGATGAGTCTCACCCTCTGCGCCCCTGTGTCGCCTATGAGCTCAGCAAGCAGGTGGTCGAAGACGTCGCCTCATCGTTTGCGCGCCGAGCGCGTATGACCGTGCCCTGCCTGCGCCCAGCCTGGATCATATTCCCCGACCGCGTGGCCGATTTCGACCGCCGGGCGCGCGAGGCGGATGGCGCCCTCCCGCGGCCGGCCGACCATCTCCCGCCACCGCCCCATCGCGCCTATGTGCGCCCGGACGACACCGCGCGGGCGTTCTGGCTGGCCCTGACCGCCGACCTCGAACCCTGTGAAGCCTTCAATATCGGCGCCTCGGACACTATGAGCCCGGCGCCATCCCTGGAGGTTATGGCCCGCGTCTACGGCCGCGAGATCCCGGTAGCTGACGAATCGGCTTTTGCGGCGAACCGCAGAGCGGCGGTCTTCGGCAATTTACGTGCCCGCACGCGCCTCGGCTGGCAGCCCACCGGCGATTGGCAAGGGTTTGCCGCCGACCCACCGCATGCCGCATGACCGAAAGGAGGCTCCCATGATCCGAAACCCGGTCCCTTGGCCAAACGGCGCGCGCTGCGCCGTTGCCTTCACCTTCGACATGGATGCGGACAGCTTGCTGCACCTGGCCCATCACAGCTCGGCCGACACCCGTCTCGGCGCCATGTCGGCGCTGCGCTACGGACCCGAGATCGCCATTCCCCGGATCGTAGACATCTACGAACGCTACGGCATGCAGCAGACCTTCTTCCTACCCGCATGGTGTATGGAGCGCTATCCGGCAGCCGTTGAGACCGTCTTGAATGGCGGCCACGAGATCGGTCATCATGGCTACCTCCACGAAGAGCCGAACACCATGGACCGCGATGCAGAGCGCGCCTGGATGGAGCGCTCGACCGAGGTGATCGAACGCATGACCGGGGAACGGCCCCGGGGTTATCGCGCGCCGGCCTACCAGTTCTCGCGCGACACGCTGGATTTGCTGGTCGAGGGCGAATTTGCCTATGACGCATCGCTTATGGGCGATGACGTTCCCTATCTGCTGCGCACGTCCCAAGGCGAAATCATCGAACTACCCTCTCATATCGGGCTCGACGACTGGCCCCATTTCCAGACCTCACGTGAGCTTGATTACCGGGCGACCATCAAGCCGCCCGAGCAGGCGATGGCCGTCTATGCGGCCGAATTCGACGCTATGTGGCAGCATGGCGGGCTCTGGATCGGGATCTGGCACCCGTTCCTTAGCGGCCGGCTGTCGCGGGCCCAGATGATCTGCGACCTGATCGAGCACATGACGGCGAAGGGCGGCGTCTGGTTCGCCCGCCTCGACGAAATCGCCGCCCATGTGCAGGGCGTGATCGAAGATGGCACGTGGAGGCCCCGGATCGACCGCCTGCCTTACTACGATGGACCGATCCCGGAACTGGGCGAGGCCGCACCCGAGAACGCCGAGTAAGCGCTCAGTCGACGAAGGTGTGGAAGGGCGCAACGTGCACGCCGGCATCCGTCACTGCCTTGCGTAGGCCGCGCGCCATGGCAACCCCATCGGGGTTGTCCCCGTGGACGCAGATCGTATCGATCCGCAAGGGGATCCGCTTGCCGCTGGTCGAGCGGATCGCTCCGTCCTCCAGCATCTGCAGCGCGCGGGTCTTGGCCTCGGCCGCGTCGTGGATCACCGCGCCGGGCTCGCTGCGCGGGGTCAGGTTGCCGTCGTCGTCATAGGTGCGGTCTGCATAGATCTCGTTGACGATCCGCGCTCCCGCCGCCCGGGCGGCCCGATCCAGCGCATTGCCCGGCATCACCACCAGGATCAGGTCGCGGTCGACCGCCAGCATCGCGTCGACAACCGCCTCGGCCATGGTTTCATCCACGGCAGCCATGTTACCAAGGCTTCCGTGGGTCTTCACATGGGTCACCTGATGGTCTCCGGCGCGCGCGATGCCCGAAAGGGCGCCAATCTGATAGATGATCTGGTTGCGCAAGGTGGCGGGGCTGTCGCCATAGATGCGCCGGCGCCCGAAGCCGTAGAGGTCGAAGAACCCCGGATGGGCGCCGATCGCCACGCCGCCCTGCTTTGCCAGCCGCACGCTCTCCGTCATCACGTCCGGATCGCCGCCGTGAAACCCGCAGGCCAGGTTGGCGCTGGTGACGATCTCCAGCATCGAGCTGTCATCACCAATCGAATAGGCGCCCCAGCTCTCGCCGAGGTCAGAGTTGATGTCGATGCGATCGATCATGGCGTCTGCTCCTCGCGGCTACTTGCGCTGCAAAACGTAGAGCACCAGCGGGTCACGTGCCAGCCCCGGGCGGGCGCATGACCGGGCCGCGCTTCCTTACGGTCGGCGACTGCGCCCTGTCAGTGGAGTTCGGCGACACGGTCGACCCAACGACGAACGCCCGGGTCCTGGCGCTGGACAAAGCGCTGGGCACCGACTTGCCCGAAGGCGTGATCGAATTGGTACCCACCTATCGCGCCCTGATGATCCATTTCGACCCGCTTACCACTTCGCTGGCGGCCCTGCGCAAAACGGTCGAGCAGATGGTCGTGAAAACAGGCGCCGACGACGCACTTGGGCGGCTCTGGCGCGTCCCGGTCGGCTATGGCGGCGATCTGGGGATCGACCTCGCCGATCTGGCAGCGCGCCATGGCCTGACCGAAGAGCAAGTCGTCGAAATCCATGCAAACGCGACCTACCGGGTTTACATGATCGGGTTCGCGCCGGGCTTTTGCTACCTCGGCGGCCTGCCGGAGGCACTGCACACGCCACGGCGGATCGAGCCGCGCCTAGTCACCCCCGCCGGCACGGTCTCGATCGGGGGCGCGCAGGCGGCGGTCACATCCGTGCCGGTTCCAAGCGGCTGGCACCTGATCGGGCGGACGCCCCTGAAGACCTTCGATCCGGACGGCGATCCGGTCTTCCTTTTCCATCCCGGCGACCAGGTGCGCTTCGAGCGGATCTCGGCTGGGGATTGGCACACGCTCTCGGGTCGCGTGGAGCGCGGCGAGTTTCGGCCCACACCAGAGGATGACGCGTGAAGGCGGCGCTGAGACTGACCCGTTGCGGCCCCTGGGTCTCGGTCCAGGACCGGGGTCGCCCAGGCTACCAGCGCTACGGGATTTCCGAGTCCGGCGCCATGGATCCCGTGTCCCTGGTGATCGCCAACCGCCTTGCCGGGAACGGGCCAGGCGAGGCCTGCCTCGAGGTTGGCGGTCCGGGCCTGACCATGACGCCAGAGGGCGACGAGGCGACCGTCGCCGTCGCTGGACCGGCGCCCCGTGTTTGGCTCGATGGCGGCGAGATTACCGGTAATCGCGGCTTCCGGTTGGCTCCTGGCCGCACCTTCCGCGTAGCGCCCAGCCCCAGCAGCGCCTTCGTCTATCTGGCGGCTCATGGCGGCTTCGAACTTTCGCCCATGTTCGACAGCCTGTCGTTTCACGCACGCTCCGGCATCGGCGGCACCGGCGAAGGCGCGCTTGGCGAGGGCGCGGTCCTGCCCGTGAAGGGCCCGGCAGGGCCGGAACTCGCCCTTGCCGAGCACCCGCCCATCGCACCCGCCAAGATCGCGATCCTAAAAGGACCGCAATTCGATCACCTTGAGCCCGGCTCCTGGGAGGCCCTCCTGGAGACTTCCTGGAAGATCGGCGCCCGTTCTGACCGGATGGGCGTCCGGCTCGAGGGGCCGGTCCTCAAGCACACGGACAAGGGCTACAACATCGTCTCGGACGGGATCGCGCTCGGCAGTGTGCAGCTCCCCGGGGACGGCAAGCCGATCGTACTCGCCGCCGACCGGCAGACAACCGGCGGCTACCCGAAGATCGCGGTGATTGCCCGGGCAGACATGCCCCATTTCGCCCAGCTTCCCGCCGGGACCTTTGTGCGCTTCCGCGAGGTCACGCTCGAGGCCGCGATCGGCCTGCTGAAGACCCGCGCTCAGAGGATCGCCAGGCTAAAGATCGGCCCGGTAGGTCGTGGCCTCGACAGTGAAAGCCTTCTCTCCGTCAACCTGATCGGCGGGGTCATTCGCGGATAGGCCGAAGGCTCAGATCGAGTCGCGGATCAGCGGCGACGTCGAGCAATGGATGCCGCCGCCACCCTCGTAAATCAGATCGTAGTCGACCGGCACGATCTCGATCCCTAGTGCATCCAGCCTATCTGCCGTTCGCGGACTCACGCCCGATTGCATGATCACCCGCCCGGGCCTGACCGCCAGGCAGTTGAGGCAGCCGGCCGCATCGTCTGGGTGGACCTCGATCTGGCGAATGCCGAGCTCATCTAGCTTCTCGAGGAACCAGAACGGCAACTGCGTTGGGTTGGTGATGGCGGTATCCACGTCGATCATCACCAGCGCGCCGTCGATATGCAGCCGGTAGCCGGTCAGGTCGACCCGGATCAACTCGGCGGCGGCCTCGCGGATCACCTCCTCGACCTGGCGCGTCCCGCCTTCGTTAACCCGAGACGAGCGCCCGATCACCGCAAGGCCGGGCTTTAGCCACACGAAACTACCGCCTTCCATGAGGCCGGTGCCGTTGACCGTGCGCAGGATCGGGCAGCCGGCCCGTGCGAGCGCCTGGGTGACTGGCGCCTCTTCGCCGCGCCGGACGATCGGTCCCAACCGAGTGACGATGGCACCCCCCTGGACACCGATGCAGCTATCGCGGGTGTAGATCTGCTTGTGCCGGCCGGGCGCAGCCTTGTCGATCAGCACCACCTCGACACCTTCATCACGCAATGCCTCGGTCAGGGCGTCGTGCTGGGCCTGCTGCTGCGCCAGGTCCGGCAACCGGTCGCCGCGCCAATACCAGGTCTGGCCTTCCTCGTCGCCATAGGAGTTAAGCCGCTCGATCCGCTTGCTCGGGTCGATGATCGACATCTCATCGCCAGGCCGATGCATCAGCACCATGCGCAGTCTGCCTACATCGTTATCGCAGCCCCAGTGCCCGCCCCAGACCGTCTGCTGTTGCTCTAGGGTCTCGAAAGCGGGTTCCGCGTGGCTCGGGAAGCTGCGGATGGTCATGTTGTAACGGTATTCAAACTCGCTAATGGCGCCACTCATAAGACTCTCTCCTCGATCGACAGGGATGTCGCCTGGTCGTCCCAAAACTTCCCACACTCAGCACACGTAGACGCGCTGCAAGGAAGTGGCTCGTTCTCCAAACATCGGCCAGAAAACTCCAACGAACTGCATCTCTGAAACCAAAATGCGACATTCAATTGGTCGGCGCCAGGCAAGACCCCCACTAGTGCGCGCCTGATCATCCCGTGATGTCTGCGCCCGCTGTCACCCTAAGATCCAGCAATCCCGCCGTCGGGGTTCTCTTCATTCTGCTCGCAATGTTGTCGATCTCGGTTAACGACATGCTGATTAAGCAGATGTCGGATGGCTACCCATTGCATCAGATTGTCTTCGTGAGATCGTTCATTGGGATCGCCTTTTCTCTCGTGCTCGTGCAGTTCGAGGGCGGCTTGTTACAATAATTTAGAGAATAGACCGCGTGCCTTCATAGCTGATGTTCTAAGCGCGCTCGAAATCCCATACAGGGCGAAACGAGACTGACTTTGTCAGTGCTCACTTAGACGCTCAGTTGCGCCCCTTCAGTCCGCCGCCTCGATCTTGTCCTGCGTTTTCGTCTCGAAGTCCTCGGCGTCATGGCGTTCACGGAGCTGTTCGTGCAGTTCGCCCCGCACGCGGTTCACCATGCGGCCGCGCTTGACAGGCGCGCGGGCGTGGATCTCCTCCGCCCAGCGCAGCACATTGCTGTAGGACCTGGCATCAAGGAACTCCTCCGCCCCATACTGGTCGAAGATGACAAGCCCGCCATACCAAGGCCAGCTCGCCATATCTGCGATGGTGTATTCGTCGCCGCACAGATAGCGGTTGTCGGCCAGACGCCGATCGAGCACGTCGAGCTGACGCTTGGTTTCCATCGTGTAGCGGTCAATGGGGTATCGCTGTTTTTCCTCCGCGTAGGCATAGAAATGGCCAAAGCCGCCGCCGAGATAAGGGGTGCTGCCGATCTGCCAGAACAGCCAGGAGAGGCATTCCGGCCGCTTCGCCGGATCGCTGGGTAGGAATTCGCCGAATTTCTCCGCCAGGTACAGTAGAATTGCGCCGGACTCGAAGACCCGGGTCGGTGGATTGGTGCTGTGGTCCATAAGGGCTGGGATCTTGGAGTTCGGGTTCACCGCGACGAACCCGCTGCCAAATTGGTCGCCGTCGCGGATGCGAATCAGCCAAGCGTCGTATTCGGCACCCGCATGGCCGCGTGCCAGCAGTTCTTCCAGAAGCACCGTGACCTTCACTCCGTTCGGCGTGCCGAGCGAATAGAGCTGCAGCGGGTGTTTGCCGACGGGCAGCTCCTTTTCGTGGGTCGCGCCGGCGATAGGGCGGTTGGTCTTGGAAAACTGCCCCTGCTTCTGGCCTTCCCATTTCCAGACGTTCGGCGGCGTATAGGGCATTGTCATTGTGCGAAATCCGTTCCGGATGGGATGGCTGCGACCTGCGGTACCATATGAGGGTAGGCCATGGCGATTGAAATCATTTTGAGACGTATGATGATAGACAAAAGGTTGGCGGCTAAATTGGCACTTCGTGCAACGACTTGAGCCGAGGCACGCCAGTATTCCCTCGGCTGGAGACCAGCAGCGCCGGAAACAATCGCCGTGCGCAAACCGGCGACTGCGGCTTACGCTACACGGGGGGCTCCGGAAACGGCCGCCTTCCTCAAACGCTCCGCAGAGTGTTACATAACGGGTGGCTGCGAAGATGTGCGCGGATCACGAGAGACGCCGATGAAAACCACCTTTAAAGGCACCGGCCTTACTGAAGTAAAGGACGGAACAATTACACCGGACGACAATGCCGCGTCATTAAAGGATCCTGCGGAAGGTCTATCGAATCCGAGTTCGTACTGGACGTTGCGTGAGGCCCTCGATGCCACCGTGGCCGCATTTCGGGAAGAGCTCGACGAAAGGGGATTGCCAAGCGACGAAACCAGACAAGTGACGCGGCTTGCCGATGGAACTTGGGAAGATGCGGGACCGGTTGGCATACCGAGCGAGACGATCGGTGAATCTAATGCCTATCTCGCATCCGCTTTTGTGAAAGCCTCTTGCGAGTACGACTCCATGGACTGGTATATGGCCGAGGCGATTCATCGAGCGTGGCAGATGAAAAAAATTGATGCCACGGAGGACGATCGGATTGAAGCGGCAATGCGCCTCGCGAGAATTGTCGAGCGAGCCGGTTGGAACTCCAAACACCAAGAGGCTGCGCTTGCAGGCTATCGTGTGTTCGAAGGCAGGGAACTCGGTCGCAAGGAAGCGCAGAAGGCCCACCGTCGCGCGACAATGAAAAAGCGCAGGACCATCATCAAAGCCGCAAAGCAGCTCTACGCAGATGACCCGAAGTTGGAGAGAAACGACAGCGAAACAGCCCGTAAGATCGAAGCAATGTGGCTGCCGGAATTGCTCAAGGGAAAGGGCAATTATCTAAGCCCCGACAGAATTCGGGCGTATATCGCGGACGCACGCAGGTCCGGTGAATTGTGAATCTTATAAGGACATGAGCAGATTGCTCATGTCCTGAGTGATTTGAGCAAAACGAAACTCGATGATGACCAACGCGATTGAATGAGCGTTGGAGCGAACTCATGACAAACGATCTTAACCCGGATCGGCTACTTAGCCGCCAAGAAGTCCATGCCGTCTTCGGCATTCCCATTCGTTACTTAGAAATCTCGGGGCCCAGAGGTGATGGCCCTCCGCGAGCACCCCACAATGCTGCGATCGCATTCCCGTTTGCGGACATTCGTTGCGAGCGCGAGATCTCTTGAGCGGTTAGGGCCTGCGGGGCGGTCCTTTCCTGTCGTTCGGTCGCCGATGGCTCTCGCGAATGTCTCGCTCGCTGCTAGTTCCCCTCGGTCTCCACCTGCCCTTCGATCATTGTCACCAATTTAAGCTCAGCACAGGGGAGCAGATCCCCTTCATTAGTGGTCTAGACCTTGCCCGAGGTCGAATGAGTGTCCGCAATCGCCCCAAACACACGCGATGGCGTTGCCGGCATGTCGACGTGTCGGATGCCGAGAGGTGCGAGCGCATCCATCACCGCATTCATCACGGTTTGTGGCGCGCCGATCGTGCCGGCCTGTCCGGCGCCCTTCGAGCCGATCGGATTGGCCATTGTCGGAATCTCGACGAAGCGGATGTCGAAGCTGGGCAGATTGTCACCGCGCGGCAGGGTGTAATCCATGAAACTGGCCGAGAGCAGTTCTCCGGATTGGGAATCGTAGACGACGCCTTCCATCAATGCCTGGCCGATGCCCTGAGCCAGGCCACCATGAACCTGCCCCTCGGTCAGCAGCGGATTGACCAGCGTGCCGTAATCATCGACGGCCAAATAGCTCTCCAGGGTAGTGCGGCCAGTCGCGGGGTCGATCTCCACCTCGGCCACATGACAGCCGTTCGGGTAAGTGAAGATGTCCGAGCGATTGTCGCCATGTCCCTGCAAGGGGCCCTCACCCGCCATCTCGCGCGATGCCCAAGCGACTGCGAGAAGATCGACTGCTTGTCCTTCGCCGCGCAGCGACCGGAAGGCGCCCTCAGAATAGGTGACCTCGTCAGCAGGCAGTTGCAGCAAACGCGCCGCAATCGGCTGCGCCTTGGCCAGCACGTCCTCGACCGCGAGCACCAGCGCCGTCCCGCCCATATGGAGTGAGCGCGCACCCCCGTGTCCCCCGCCGCGCGGGACTGTGGCCGTGTCACCATGGACCAAGCGGAACGCCTCGAGCGGCAGACTCAGATGCTCGGCCGCCAGTTGCGCGAAGCTTGTCTCGTGCCCCTGCCCAATCGAATGGGTGCCGAGCGCCAGTTCGATCTTCTCATCATTCCCGAAGCGGACCCATGCTTCTTCACGCGGCTGGCCGCGGGCGGTCTCGAGGAAACAACCGATGCCGATCCCCCGCAGCATGCCGCGAGTGCGGGCCTCGGCCTTGCGGGCGTCCGTGCCAACGAAATCGGCAGCCTCAAGCGCACGTTCGAGATTGCCGCGAAAGTCTCCGGAATCGATCTGCTGGCCCAGCGCTGTGCGATTTGGGAATGTTGCAATCAGGTTGTGGCGCCGCAGATCGATCCGGTTCATCCCCAGATCGGCTGCCGCGACATCGATTAGGCGCTCGATGATGTAATTCGCCTCCGGCTTTCCCGCCCCGCGATAGGCATCGACCGGTGTCGTGTTGGTGAAGACCCCCGTCACGTCCATCGAGATCGCCGGGATGTCGTAGAGCCCGCCCATTGCAGTCGACGGCGCGTTGGTCGAACTGCCGGGGCCATTGGACGAGACATAGGCCCCGAGATCCGCCAGCGTCTCGACTTGAAGCGCCACGAACTGGCCCTCACGGTTGAGGCCAAGGCGGGCGGTCGTGACGTTGGCGCGGCCATGGGCGGCGGTGGCGAAATCTTCTATCCGATCGGCACTCCAGTGGATGGGGCGCTCAAAGCGCCGCGCGGCCCAAAGCAGCATTGCGTATTCCGGGTAGGGGATGTTCTTGATCCCGAACCCACCGCCGACCTCGGGCGCTCGAACGCGCAAGCGATCCGGTGGGATTCGGAGCACGCCCTCCGCAAGTTCGTTCCGGATCTTGTGAACCGACGATGCACTAGCCACCAGCTCGTAGCTGTCGGATGCGGCGTCCCACGTCGCGAACGCGCAACGTGGTTCGATCGGCGCCGGGCAAAGTCGATTGTTTACTAAGTCAAGCATGACAACGTGATCAGCAGCTTGGAGCGCAGCCTCGGTCGCTTCGAAATCGCCCTTGCGGAACCGGTAAGCCCGGTTGCCAGGCGCTTCCGCCCAGATTTGCGCGGCGCTCTTGTGGATTGCTGCCTCGGAACTGACGACCGCGGGGAGTGTTTCGTAGTCCACGTCGACCAGTTCAGCAGCCTCGGCCGCCGCGTAGAGGCTCTCGGCGACTAAAAAAGCGACAGGATCGCCGACATGCCGAACCCGATCTACCGCTAGTGGCAGTCGGGGCGGCACGTAAGGCTTACCTCCGGTATTGAAAACCAGATTGCAGGGTAACGAGCCCAACCCGTCCGCGGCCAGATCAGTCGCTGTGAAGACGCCCAAAACGCCATCAACTTTCGCAGCACCGCCGGTCGAAACGGCGACAATCTCGGCATGGGCGTGCGGCGAGCGCACGACATACAAGACCAGTGACCCCGCTGGTACCAAGTCGTCAACGAATTGCGCTGCACCGGTCAACAGGCGTGGGTCTTCGAACCTCCGCAACGCGCGCCGATCGCCGGATGGATTGTCGATCACTCGGTAGGTAGTCAACGCCTGAACGCCTCCGCCGGACGGTCCGTCTTCGCTGCGTATCGGATACGACCCTACACTCCACGTCAAATGCCGTAGCTCACGCTTTCGGCCCAGAGCTGCCCTCCGGACTATATCTACGGATGTCCGCTGAGCACTCCAACGTAGACCAATGTATTGAAGGCCAGGTGCGCGTGCCTTTGACCCAACTCGGGTCTTCGGTGCTTTGAAGGCAGCGACCTTTGCCTACGTCTAGCAACCTGGAGGGCGATTGCAGGATTTCAACCTCAATGCGGACATCTGATAAGCTGCATGCGGGAATCTTGGATTGATCGTCACCCAAGTCGGCCTTGATCCGGAGGAGGGAAAGTAATGGGGAATGCCGAACACATTGGAGGAAGATATGACAGTCGTTGCGCACACAATGGCCAGGCCCCACCCGGGCAAGCGCCTGATGGCAGAGAACAGAGCCCGACAACTCGGAGGAATCTACTCCAGGCACGGCGCCTCCGTGAAGGTTGCCAGCGTGATTTCCGGCCCTAATACCGGTTGTGTCGTGCTCCTCCGCGGTTACGCGGATTTCCGCGCAGCGGTGAAGGCGTTTCAAGCAATCAACAACGATCCGGCTCACACCGAGTTCTGGCGTGAGCGTGAAGCGAATCCCGGCGCCGATATCGTGGTTGCGCGAGACATTCTTAGAACTGTCCATGGCAATACTCAGTGGGACACGCACCCCTGTTCGCACGTTCGCCAATACGCGCTCGCCCGGGACAAGGTGGCCGATGCGATGAAACTTCTCACACAGGCCTCAAAGCTTGTGTCCAAGGCAGACGTTCAAGTCGTTGGTCTGCTGCCAGTCACAGGCGAGAACCTGAGCAGCATGACCTTGTCGTACCAGTTCCGCTCGGTAGACCATTGGGCGGAGGTGCTGGATACCGTGGGGACTTCCGATGAGTTTCAGGCTATCGTCGCGAGGGCAGCGAAGTTTGGAACACTTGGCTCGGCGTTCACGGTGATGCCCCTTTAGAGCAAAACCGGATCAGACTGTGTCGGATTGAAACTGTTTTGGTCTAGGGACTCGCCCGGGTCGTGGGTGACGCCTATCGTGATCACCTGCTGGCGTTGGTTCTTGCCAGCGGGCGGGTTGTTCTCTGACCGAGGCTGTGTGGAAATTCGATTGCGCGACTCGTGATCTTGGGCAGATAACCGATGCGCTGATCGTCGGCACGCAATTTGGCCGATTCCCGGCACTTGGGATCGAAGTCTTTTTCGGGTCCGTCACTAACCGGCGCGAACGACCCTGAGCTGCCATCCGACTATGTCGCAGCGAAGGCCCGGTTTGAGCCCAAACTAACGGATGCTGCACCGCGTTCGAATGGCAGCAATGTGGGGCAATCCGGATGTTCAAAGGTTACGCGCTATGCCTATTCCTGACCCGAAGCAGTCACTTCGATTGTTGCGTGTGCCATTGCCGGATTGTGAACAATTGCGGCCTATAAAACAGCTGACGTGTTCGCTTCGCGGTCAATATTTAGATGGTTAATGCAGATTATTATCAGCATATTTTACCAAACTTGCGCGCAAAATTATTTATGTATTATTTTTGAGTTAAATCGCCTAGACATAATCTGGAGAATATAATGTGAAAAAATCTTTCTATCCTGAAAGGAAAATCAGATGAATATCCCGGCTTGGACGAAACCCGCCCTATGGGGCGGTATTGTAGGAGCAGTCGCGATGGCGATTACCGGCTTTACATGGGGCGGCTGGGTCACCGGTAGCAAAGCCGAAGTGATGGCCTCGGATCAGGCGAGTAGCGCGGTCGTGGCGGCGCTTGCGCCGATCTGCGTCGCGCAGGCGCGCAAAGATCCGCAATCGACAGCGACGATGGCCAAGCTGAAGGAATCAAGCACCTACGAGCGCAGCCCGATCGTTATGGACGTCGGCTGGGCGACGATGCCAGGCTCGACCGAGCCGGACCGTGCTGTAGCCAATGCCTGCATGGCCGAGCTAGCGACGGAATTCTAGCCAGCGTCTCGATCCAGCTCGACTGCCCCCGAGCGTCGTGCCGCCGCGCGTGCGCGTCATCAGGCCTCGGATTGCCACACCCGAGCGAGGTATCGTTTCTCGACACGTTCTGGCGAGCGGAGCTTCGTTCGAGGCATAAGCTCGATCAGTGGTTGAGGCGCTCCGCCGCCACCGCTGGTGCATCCCTTAGGCAGCGATGAGGTCCGTTATCCAACGTAGCCGAAGAAATGCCGACCACATAAGCGAAGGATCTCTGAAGCCATGACCGCCGCCAAGACACGGGCCGAGATGCAGTCTGCCGCAAGGGAGCGGCAAGCCAAGCGCGCGCGGCTCGAGCACGAAATTGCCCTTCAAGAGCGCGCAGAACAAACCGCGAAATTGCGGGCACTCCGACTGGCCAAGGAGGCCAGCGATAGGAAGCGCGCGGGGATCAGGAAGGCAACGGAGGCTCCGAAAGATGACGATTCAACGAGCTGAAAACGCGTCGGTCGCCAGTGACGAGCGCGAGCAAAATTCGTTCGATAAGCAATGGTGCTCTGGCGTGCTTGAAAGTGGCAAGGCGTGCTCGCGCGCATCGCTTTACATCGGCGCGCTGTTGCTGATCGCGGTACAGAGCATGGGCTTCGCCGCTGGTTCGTCTGCCGGAATCCCGGAGAACGCCCATGCGAAGAGCTACGGCAATGGCTGGCGATGCGACACCGGATATCGGCCGAACAACGGCTCATGCGTGAAAATCCTGGCTCCGCCGAATGCGTTTCTCACCGCTTCGGACTATGGCCGCGGTTGGGAGTGCAGCCGCGGTTACGTTGAGACAGGCGGTCGCTGCGTCGAGATCGAAGTTCCGGCCAACGCGTATTTGACCGCGCCCGGAAACAGCTGGGCGTGTGAGCGCGGAAATCGAAAAGTCGGCGAAGACTGCGTTGCGGTTCCCGTTCCTGAGAATGGATTTCTTGATGACGAGTCCTACGGGTCTGGCTGGCGTTGCAACCGGGGCTACCGCGCGGCAGATGGCAATTGCATAGCTATCGCCGTTCCGGAGAATGGCTATCTCACGGCCTCAGTCTATGGCCCGGGGTGGAAATGTAAGCGAGGACATCGCGCGGCCGGCGACGAATGCACTGCGGTTGTCGCTCCACCGAATGGATATCTGACGAATGTTGACGACGGCGTGGGATGGGCTTGCGATCGCGGTTTCAATAGGATTGGCGACGCCTGCAGCCAGATCGAGGTGCCTGCGAACGCCTACCCGATCTACTCGAAATACGGGACGCGGTGGGATTGCGAGCGGGGATACCGAAAGTCGGCGGGCACCTGTACTGAAATCCGCGTGCCGGAGCATGGATACCTGACCGACGCTGGTCACGGGAACGGGTGGCAATGCATCAGAGGTTATCGCCAGGCGGGTGCTGCCTGCGTTGCAATCGAACTTCCTGCGAACGCCTTTCTTGTCGGGTCAGCGCGTGACCGCGGGTGGAAATGCTCCCGGGCGTATCAGAAGGCAGGGGGGCTTTGCGCATCCGTCGCAGTTCCGAAGAACGCCCATCTTGATCGTTCAGGCAGCGACTGGGAATGTGATCGTCCGTTCAATAGGAAAGGCGGCGAGTGCGTCATGCCTTGATTGTGCGGATGAGCGTACGCCCTGTTTTGACCATGATCTTCGCCCCGCCCAGAATCGCCGGTTTGTTAGTTTTTCGCACAATCCTGCCCTAGCCTCAAAGGCAGCAATCGGGAGTGAACCGGGCATTCGAAAAATTGCTCAAATGGCAGCTTCGTCCCGCGGAACTGACATTAAGGGATTCCTGCATGAGCGTCCTCTTTGGATGCTGGAAGCATGAGCGCGTATTCTAGCCGCTGCCCCAGAGTCGCCGCACCGGGCATAAGCAAGGAGAAGAGACGATGGACATCACCGCCCTGCCGTTCGACGCCGAGGAGATGTTGGCAGGGCTCCGGCCCTGGGTTGAATGCGAGAGCCCGACCTCGGATGCGGGGGCAGTGAACCGGATGATGGACCTCGCCGCACACGACTTCGCCGCCATGGGGGTGCAAATTGAACGCATCCCCGGCCGAATGGGTCTCGGAGACAGCGTGCGTGCGCGTTTCCCCCACAAACAGATAGGCGAACCCGGCATCCTCGTTCTCGGCCATCTCGACACCGTCCACCCGGTTGGCACGCTTGAGGCGCTGCCATTTCGGCGCAAGGGCGAGCACTGCTACGGTCCCGGCATCTGCGACATGAAGGGTGGCAATTATCTCGCGCTCGAGGCGCTCCGCCAACTCGCCCGGGCCGGAATCGAGACGAAGCTGCCGGTGACTGTGCTTTTCACCCCGGACGAGGAGATCGGCACCCCCGGAATGCGCGGGTTGATCGAGGCCGAGGCCGCCCGCGCCCGTGCCGTGCTGGTACCTGAGCCCGGGCGCCGGGACGGCGGTGTTGTCTCCGGCAGATACGCAATCGCACGGTTCAACCTTGCGACCCGCGGCCGCCCGAGCCACGCCGGGGCGCAGCTGTCGAAGGGCCGCTCAGCGATCCGCGAGATGGCGCGCCGCATCCTTCAGATCGAGGACATGACCACTGAGGACTGTACATTCTCGGTCGGCGTCTTCCATGCCGGACACTGGGTCAACTGCGTCTCCTCGCTGGCCGAGGCCGAGGTCTTGAGCATGGCCAAGCGCCAGTCTGATCTCGACCGTGGAATCGAGCAGATCCTCGCGCTCGCAGATGCGGACGCGGAGGTCACGTTCGAGGTGCAGCGCGGCGTCACTCGCCCGGTCTGGGAGCCAGGCGCCGGCACCATGCGGCTCGTCGAGATAGCCCGTGATCTTGCTAGCCAGGTTGGCACAGGCTTCCGTCACGAGAGCGCGGGTGGCGGCTCCGATGGCAACTTCACCGGGGCAATGGGCATCCCGACGCTAGACGGACTAGGTGTTGAGGGCGACGGCATCCACACACTCGGCGAGCACATCTTCGTGCCCACGCTCGCGACCCGCGGCCGGATCATGGCGGGCCTGCTCGCACTGATCGACTGAGCCCGGCGGCCTCGACGGGGAAATGAGATGCCATACAAGATCGCAAAGGTTCGGAAATACTGGCCCACGCTCTCCCCAGCCACACGACGGGAGAAGTTGATAACGACTTGGTGAGACAATGACCTGCTCCCCACTTTCGCAGCCGGTTTGATGGTAATGATCGACTGGCTGAAGGAGGGTCGAGATGGCACGTTCGAGACGTAGCACCTATTGCAGCAATCGGGATTGAACCGGACATTGAGGCATCTTGGCTGGACGGCAGGTTCGTCTGAGCTCTCCGGACCTTCGTGCGAGGTGCAGCGAAGGGCGACATCGAGCCCAAACTACCTGATGCTGCACCGCGTTCGAACGGCAGCAATCTGGGGAAAACCGAACGCTCTGTCAGCGTGCGCTATGCGTATTCCTGACCCAATGCCGATGTAGCCATTCGTTCAGAACTCCCGAACTAGGGATTGCCGCTCCATCTGGCCACGGCCGCCACCAAATTGGCAAATTGGTTCTGCTCGGTATACCTTTCGCCATCCAATATTGACGGTGCTTTCGATGAAGCGACGGCTCGCGGCGATTCTGGTAGCGGACGTGGTCGGCTATTCCAGCCTCATGGAGGCGGATGAGGAAGGCACGGCCGAACGAATGGCCGGCTGTAAACGCATCGCGAAGGCCGAGATTGCCAATGCCGACGGGCGTCTGTTCAAAACAATGGGTGACGCAATTCTGGCCGAGTTCGCCAGTCCCATGAACGCGCTCCATTGCGCCGTCGGTATTCGAGACTCATTGGCTCTTGCTGAGCAGAAGAGCAAGTCGCCGCTTCAGATGCGCTTTGGCCTTCATCTCGCCGATGTCTTGGTGGACGGTTCCGATCTCATCGGCGATGGCATCAATGTCGCAGCAAGAATCCAACAAGCCGCTGACGTGGGCTCCGTTGAGCTCAGCTCAGGCGTATTTGAGCAGATCCGGAGAACGTCGCCCTACTCTTTCGATGATCTGGGCGAGAAGAAATTCCACAACATTGGAGAGCCGATACGGGTCTATCGCTTGCGCGGTGAGATTGAGCGCCATGTATATCAGATTGCCCCAACTCGAAGCTCGGCAAGATCTAAAAAACGGCCTCACTCGCTGGCGGTGATGCCCTTTGAAGTCCATTCGGCCAAAGAGGACCAACAGTTTCTGGCCGAAGGTATCGCGGAGGAGCTGATCTTCGAGCTTGGTCGGTTCCATAAGCTATTTGTCACCTCGCGATCGGCTACACGCGCGCTAGGTGGCGTGGAAGCGGAGCCGAAGAGCCTCGGCGAGCGACTGGGAGTGCGCTATATCCTCACCGGCTCAATCCGTGAGTTCGGTGACCGCGTTCGCTTATCGCTGTCGCTGACAGAGACTGACGGTGGAACCCTGGTGTGGAGCAATCGCGTTAGCCAGACCTTCAATGAGCTCGTCGACGGCTTGGATGAATTGGTATCGCACATAGCCTCGACGATGCTGGGAAGGATCGAAGAGAGTGACATCGTTGCAGCAAGGCGCCTCAAGCCCGAGTCCATGACTGCCTATGAGTTTCATTTGCGCGGCTTAGAATTTCACAGGCTTGGCGGCGTAACTGATGAGAATCTTAGAGAGGCGGTTGGCTGGTTTGAACGCGCAATTGATGCCGATCCAAATTTTGCGCGCCCCCATGCGATGTGGGTCTGCGCCCGAGCGGGCTATCCTGGTTGGGAATGGGACGACATGCAGAACCGCACGCAGCGTGCGCTTGAACTTGATCCGAATGATCCTGAGGCAAACCGCATAATGGGTTCAATTTTGATGCAGCGCGGGAATTTCGACGCATCCCGGCGCTATCATGAAAAGGCAATGTCGCTGAGCCCGTCCGACGCTTACATCAAGGCGCGCTCGGCTGCGTTCTATACGTTTGCGGGCGAGCCAAAACACGCGATGGAACTACTCGAGGATGCGGAGGCGCTGGATCCGTTCCTGCCTGTCTGGTGCGTTGAGGAGCGGGTTGCGGCGCTCTACGCACTTGAGCGCCATGAAGATTCATTGGATGCAGCGCGCGACTTGACATTTCAGACCCGTCGCTCGCGGCTTTATCGGGCGGCATCGCGCGTTGCACTCGGCGAACTTGAGCGTGCGCGAGTGATAGTCGAAGAGGCGATCGCAGCGGCGCCCAACCTGTCCACGGCGTTTATTCAAGCGAACGAGTTCTATCGGGATCGCGACGTAAAACGCCAATTGATCAACCGCTTGGTGGAGGCAGGCTTGCCACGCTTGAAGGCCGTAGCTCAGGCATCGTGAGACTACCATTCATCTAAGAAAACCATCTATTTGCTCACGAGGTGGTGCTTGGTCTTCGATTGGGATTTTCTCGACGTAGCCTTAAAGGCAGCAAACGGGATCAAACCCGACATTTGAGAACGTTGACTAAGCGGCCGCTTCGTCTGAGCACAGCCGACGTCTAGAGGAAGCGCGCAAACGGTCGGTTTTGCGGATGCGGCGAAGGTCGGCTTGGAGCCCAAACTGACAGATGCTGCGCTGCATTCGAATGGCGGCAATGCGCGACAGGCCGGACGTTTAACCGATGTGCTCTACGCGTGTTCTTTACCCATTATAGATTCGGACCGGGTTTTGCCCGAAGACTGGTTGCCTCAATCTTCATCTGCGTGCCCTGCCATGCTCATTCGACCGCACAACACGATGCGATCGGCGCTGCAGGCCGCACTATCGCGCCTGGTGTCGCTCAAAATATTCAGAGGCCGCCAAGCCGTCAAAGAAACGATCCATCAAAGAACCGCAAAACCGCTCGGCGCTGTCCTGAACGTAATTCGGGTCCAGCTTGCTGAGGACATGGTGCTTCACCGGCGCCTTTGCGAGCCACGTCCTGTCACCGCACAGCATATCTCGTTCTACACCGGCCCAACGCGCGATTTCGTCTAGCCGCTCATTGATGTCGGCCGTCTTCAGTACGAAGAGACGATCAGGCGGCACGACGTCGAGGATCCGAGAATTGTGCTCCGCCCACATCTGAAAGAAGCATGCCAAAGATGGAAACCCCAGTTCGATCAGCGGGGCATCGTGAGGCCCCGGCGCAATCTCGTCTGCGCGTAAGCGTGTCCGATCCAACGCAGCGAATTGAGACTTGGGGCCGGGCGGGCGGTTAATGTTGTGATCCAGCCAGGATTCACTCCATGAAAAGACGTCTCGAATTGTCAGAATGAACCGTTTGCCTGGGCACGCATCCATGAGCGGCTCGACAAGGATGCCGGTCAGCGTTGATGACTCCATCTCAAGCCACAACTTTCGGTCACGCTTACCAAGCGTAGACGACGCTTTCGCGACGCTGATTTCACCCTTTATCAGAGAAATGGACAAGGGAACCCGGACATTCCGATCCGGGTGATGTTGGCTCCGATACCGGCCGAACATCCCGGCAATCGAGTGGGTGCCAGACTTTGACAAACCGCAACAGCATAGATCGATACGCCGCGGTCGGAATAACCGGTTCAATTCCAATTCTCTCATCGCGTACCGGGCCGCCCGCTTGTGCAAGCCCGCACTACGTCGCAATGCGCGGAGATTGATTTGAACCATTCCCGTCACTCTTACAAAAAAAGACCAGGAGCATCATCAAATAATCATTCTTGATGAGCGCATAAATTAAATATAAATCAGAATCTCCCAGCGAAGAAGATAGAAACCGCTCAATTCTGTCCGACATCAAAAATCTCGAAACAATTGACTAATTCAGAATTACCAATGAAATGCCGATATCTGGGCATTTGGAATTTCGTCGAGCATAGATTCACCGACTGTCTGGGACCTTGGCTCCGTGCGGGCTCGGCACTTTCTCGATGTAGCTTCTAAAGCAGAAGTCGGGACCGAGCGGGGCATCTGACATTTTGCGCAGATGGAGGATAAGACCCGCTGCGCTGGCACGGACCCACGAACGATTTAGCCCTCGCAGCGAAGGCCGGCTTTGAGCCCAATCGACCGAATGCTGCACCGCATTCGAATGGCCGCTATTCGGAGCAACTCGGACTCTCAGTTAACCCGCGCTGCACGTATTCCTGACCCGATGCGGAAGATGGAAACCTTCGGATGATGGGTCCGCCTCTGTTCCGCTTTGCGGCAGGTTAAGATTGACCAGCGTGAAAATTTGGCTCGCACGGAATTAGCTTGGATGCAATGTTGAGCAATGGCGCTCCAATTCGGATTTTGTTTTACTGTTTTGCCGTTTGGAAGGGACTGTACAGTGTGGCCAAGAAACGACCTGACCGACCGGCTCGGACTTGAGTGGCCCATTTTTCAGGCGCCTATGGACCGAGTTGCGACGCCTGCGCTCGCGGCGGCTGTAGGGCGGGCTGGTGGACTTGGTGGCATCGGTATGTGGGGTCTCGATTCAAACGCAGCCCGCGAACGAATTGATGATGTCCGGGCTCGGGGCGGCAGAGGGCTGAATGTGAGCTATCCGCTCTGGCCCCACACTGGTGACCCGTTCCGCACCGGTGCTGGAGCAAGGCGCGCAATTACGGCTGAATGGGAGTCGAAGGGGCTCGGCTCACGTCCCCGGCCATCGGCTTCTATCGGCGCGCTCCCAGCAGAGCATATCGAGGTCCTAGCGTCGGCGCGTCCAGACGTGGTCAGTTTTCACTTTGGAATCGAGAATCGAGCCGTCGTCGCGGAGCTTAAGGCTGCTGGCATCACCGTCGTAGCCTCGGCCACCACAGTCGAGGAAGCCCGTCTCGTCGAGCTGGCGGGCGCCGATGTGGTGATCGCTCAAGGCCTCGAGGCGGGAGGGCATCGTGGCACGTTCACAGGTGTCGATGCATCAGGCCAGGCAGGCCTGTTCTCTCTCCTTCCCCAGATCGTCGACGCCGTGGAACTCCCGGTCGTTGCAGCCGGCGGCATTGCGGAGGGGCGAAGTATTGCCGCCGCATTCATGCTTGGCGCCTCGGCGGTACAGATCGGCTCGGCCTTCCTACGTTGCCCCGAAGCAAATGTCCCGGAGGCGTATCGCCAGGTCGTCGCCGAGGCGACGGACACCAGCACGCGGATTTCGCACAAACAAAGCGGCCGCCCCGCTCGCATGATCCGTAACCGGCTTTTCGACGTACTAGAGGAGGTTGAGGGAGCCCCCCAACCATTTCCCACGCAGCTTGACCTCACCGATCCGCTTGAGGATGCCGGCGATGCCGACGCGATGCTACTGTTCGCCGGCCAGTCGGCCTGCCTCGCACGATCTCTGCCAGCGGCAGATCTGATCGCGGCGCTTGCCCAGGAAACAACTGAAAGGCTCGCACAAGGCTCGCCAATCCGAAGAGGCTCAATCTCGCCTACGTCGCCACCCGAGTGACAACTGCGGACCGATTACTATGCTGAGTTAGTTGACGACGCCTGAGGTCCCAGATGCATGAATCGCGGGACGGCCTGAGCGCGTGCTTTTGGCACAATCGAGAAATACACCCTACGTCTGCAATCGGGATTGAACCGGACATTGAGGCACTTTGCGCAAACGGCAGAAAAGTCCGCAACCTGACCTTGGTCGTTTGGTTGATCTCGCAATTGCGGCAAATGGCAGAAAACGGGAACGCGACCGCAGCATTCGGGCACCCAGGTTAATGTCCGCTTGTCCCACGTCAGCGCCTATGGGTCGCATTGAGGTGATTGGCTAACGGAGGATTTCTGGCTCATCGTAACCATCATGGAGTGGAGATGAGACAGAAATCCGGGAAGCAAAGAGCCACGACCGA
>Ga0224508_10000453_pt1 | contig 40948 bp, 52 predicted proteins | sample SF_Jan12_sed_USG_4_FD_170157 | JGI IMG/M metagenome (GOLD analysis project Ga0224508, IMG submission 170157) | Sediment microbial communities from San Francisco Bay, California, United States - SF_Jan12_sed_USGS_21 | ecosystem: Environmental > Aquatic > Marine > Sediment | place: USA... | reverse complement strand
ACACGACGCAGCTGATATAATCACCGAGACGGTGAACTCCAGTACCTTAGCGGCGTACGTACGACAACAAATGAAAGAGGGTGATGATTACCCTAATGATATTTGTGAGGTTAGTACCTACACAACCGCATCACTCCGTAAGGCGTCGTAAGACTCCTGTGTGCTCGGGTCGCCCTCTGAGTATCGGAAAGGGCCGTGGCTAGGATTAAGAGTCACTGACGGTAGTATGGAAGACATGAGGCTAGCCTCGGCGGTGAATCCTCTAGCATCAACCACGTCCGCTGGAGCCACGTCAAATTTTAGTATGAATACAACCTGTGCCGGTAGTTCCGGGTAACTCACAGGGAATCTCAAGCAGGAGAGGGTATAAAATCGGAGGGGGAACCGCCCCGAGTTGGACCAAACGCCAACAGCCTGTAGCGGCCAGAACCTAAGTAGTTAAAACGAGAATGGAGATAGTAGAATGGCAAAAAGTAAAGAAGTAACAGTAGCGCAAGACACCGCATTGGTGGAGAGGCCTTCATATATGGGCGAAGGCACACGTGGGTCAGAAGAAGTTGGCATAAATGATGTCACCATCCCGCGACTATCAATTATACAGGACCTGAGTCCTCAGCATAAGAGCAATAAAGCTGAGTACATTGAGGGTGCTGAGGTTGGTATGCTGTTTGACACAGTATCAATGAGACTCTACGGAAACTCAGTGATCTTTGTCCCGGTGTACTATCGTCTTGAGTGGTTAGTATGGAAGCATCGGGATGCCGGTGGTGGTTTGCAGGGTGTCTTTGCAACGCAAGAAGAAGCTGTAGCCTTTGTAGGGCAGCACCCACTTGCAGGCCAGGAAACCGCTAAAGGTGAGCCGGTACTCGAAGTTCAAGATACAGCCCAACAGTTCGGGCTGTTGTTGGACCCCAACTCATCCGCCGAAGACCCACAAGCTACTGAAATTGTAGTGTCGATGTCAAGATCGCAGTTGAAACCATCACGCCAGATGAACAGCATGATACGTATTGCTGAAGGAGACCGTTGGGAGCGCTATTACAGGCTGTCGGCAGTCGAAGATCAGAATCAGGCTGGTCAAGATTACTATAACTGGAAAATCGAGCAGCTTGGCTTTGTATCAGAAGCTGTCTTTGCTCGGGCAGAAGGTCTCTATAATGCGGTCAGGGCAGGTAAACGCGACGTAGAGCGCGATGCCCAAAGTCCCACAGAAGAAGAGGACGACGACAACATGTAGTTGATTTGGGGTCCCGATACCGGGACCCCACTTTACTCACACAGGAGCTAGAAATGGCATTTGAATACAAAGATAATACCGGGTCTCTCTTTAAAAACTCATATAAGAAAGAGGAGAAACACCCGGATCACCAAGGCGGCTGCAAGATAGTTTGTGAGCATTGTGGCAAGCCATCTGAGCTTCGAATCTCGGCTTGGATCAATGATCTGACCAACAGTACGGGTAAATACTTCGGCATGGTGTTCAGCAAACACCAGCCTAAAGAGCATTCGAGTCCAGTTGGTAGGACAGAAGAGGATTTCGACGACGATATACCCTTCTAATGTACCCCGATCTGTCTCGTTACCCGTACTTTGCGTACGATACAGAGACAACCGGGTTACGCTATCCACTTGATAAGGCATTTGCCTGCTCAATAGCCGTACCCGGTGATTCGTGGTACTTCGATTTCCGGCGGCAGCCGCAAGCGATACAATGGCTGAATGACAGCATGGGCCACTTAGGACCGGATGTAAGGATCATTTGCCATAACGCGCCTTTTGACGCGTGTATGTCGGCTGTCGCCGGGATCAACATCCCCCTGCATTTATTAGATGACACGGTTGTACGTGCTTGTCTGATCAATGAGCATGAAGCGTCCAAATTTCCATGGAATAAGCATAAAAAGCCTGGGGGCTATAATCTAGACTATCTCTGCCGCAAATACTTAGGCAAGGGTAAACTGGAGATTGACATTGAACAGATCAGTGAACTCCCCTACGAGGAAGCAGCGGAGTATGCATTGGAGGATGCTGTGCTCACGCTTGAACTGTGGGAGTGGCAGCGAAGTGAAATTGATCGGATGGGACTTGAGCGCATCGAAAGACTCGAGCGTCGTTGCATGCCGGTCATCATTCGATCCCAAATGGAGGGTATACGAGTTGACTTAGACGAGGCCCATCGGGCTATGGTGGCAATGACGCCCCATATCAACAACCTCAAGCAAGAAATGAACAAAATGGCTGGGTGGGAGTTTAACGTTAACTCCGGCCCGCAGATGATTAAGTTATTTGACCCGACCAAGACCAACTCAGGCTGGTGGGTCGGTAAGATGCGTATTGGGACAACAGATAAGGGAGCGCCCAGCTTTCGAAAGGAGTATCTTGAAGAACTTGCCGAATTCGACCCACGGGCGCGCATGGTTACCAACATTCGATCCGCTCTTAAGACCCGTGACACGTTTTTGGCCAAGCACATCCTTGAACATGCCATTGGCGATCGGGTGTACCCCACTATTAATCAAACCGTACGCGAGACAGGTGGCACTAAATGGGGTCGGCTATCTTATGTTGACCCAGCTATGCAACAAATACCCTCACGCGATAAGATTACAGCGAGTATTGTTAAGCCATGCTTTTTACCGGACGACGGGCAAGTTTGGTTGGACTACGACTTGGCTAGCTTCGAAGTTAGAGTATTCGCGGCCTTGGTCGGAATGTATAACGACTATCTCGTTAGACTCTATCAGAAAGACCCTAGTCTAGATTTCCATGAGCTTGTGTCCGAACTTACTGGGCTTAAGCGTAATGCAGAGTATGGGGGCGAACCTAACGCTAAGCAATTAAATCTTAGCATGATTTTTAGCCAAGGCCCGGGAGCCACAGCGGCTAAAATGGGCCTTAAGACAGAAGATGCGGAGTTTACTGATGAGTGGGGAGAAACGATCAAATATCAACGTGCAGGTAACGATGCATATCGAATTATCGACCAGTACCATGCTAAAGTACGGGGGGTACGAAAACTGGCTGAAACGGCTACTAAGATCGCTAAACGACGAGGATACCTGCGTACCAAGTATGGACGCCACATTCGATTCCCCAAAAAGTACAAAGCTTACAAAGCTTCGGGCATCCTTATCCAAGCCACATCAGCCGATATTAATAAAGAAAATTGGTGCCTAATTGACGAGGCATTAGATGGGAAAGGGCGAATAGTCCTTAATACACATGACAGCTATAGCCAATCGGTTGACATCGATACATTGGAGGAGATAAAGAAAAATATTAAGGGAGCGATAGAGCGGGAATTTTTAGGCGTCCCGCTATTGCTTGATTTAAATGGAGTTGGGCGGAACTGGTGGTCCGCATTAAAGAACGAGGGGATAGAGGGTGCTGTTACCGATTAACGAGATACGGGACATTGACCGTATAGAAGATTTCAATACAAGGATGCACCAAGCCGCCTTGCTATACGCAAGAGCAGGAATACACGTGGTGCCTTTAAGGCCAAATTCTAAAATCCTACCTGATAAACGATCAGGCATTAATTACCAATCTTGTAGTAGTAAGCCTAGCACCATGGATAAGTGGTTCGGGGAAGGTGGTAAGTATCGGGGTTGGAACTTAGGCATTGTATGTGGGCGGGATGAAGGTGTATTTGCAGTTGATCTTGACCTGCATGGCCGGGCAAATGGGCTAGAAACTTGGGCCGAACTGACTAAGGATAAGGAGCTAGTTTGCCCCACGCAGCAGACCCCGACTGGGGGTCGACATTTACTCACTGGGTGGCGGGAAAACCTCACATCGTCGTCCGGGAAGCTCGGGCCGGGTGTCGACACCCGAGGAGGCGACGGGATAGGCCGGTCGCACATCGTCTGTTGGCCCAGCGAAACCCCGGATGGTTCGTATAGCTGGGTGGAGGGGGGTGAGGTACCCGACACACCACAGTGGGTGTCCGACGCGATGGGGGTACCTTGGTTTTCTAAACCCGGGCGCGGCAACGAAGAGGTAGGGGAAACCGATGAAGAACGACAATACACCATTACACAGATTACCGCTATGTTGGACCATATTGACCCCAACATTTGCTCTTACGAGGAGTGGTTATTTATCGGCCAAGCGATCAATAGCCAACACCCGAATAAAGACGGTCTCGAATGTTGGGACGCTTGGTCGGCTAATGGTGAGCGGTATGTTGCCGGTGAGTGTCATAAGCGTTGGACAGGGTTTTCTCCCGCTGGTACCATACGAATGGGATCGCTTATATATTTCGCTAAGCAAGGCGGATATAACTCAATTGCTGACCCCGCAAGAAGTGGCGACTTCGAAGAAATCATCGAGCGGCTTAATCATAACAACGCCATACTTCTTACTGGAGGAAAGGTTAGGATAGTTCATAGGGACGATAGGGGTGGAATCCATATAATGGGGACACAGGATTTTAACACCCTAATGTACAACCGAAAAGTGACTATACCCAAGGGCAAAGGGGTGGCAACCGTTACAGAAGCCGATATTTGGATGGCAGCACCTGAACGCCGAGAGTGCATTATGGGCATGGGCTTTTTCCCAAATGAAGATTTGTGGCACGATGGATACGTTAATTTATGGCAAGGTTGGGGGTGCGAACCCAAAGAGGGCAATTGGCAAATGTTCGACAACCACATCAAAGAGATATTGTGTGGGGGTGATGAAAAATTGTACACGTTTGTCCTTGATTGGGTGGCCGACATCCTGCAAGACCCAATGGAGCCAAAGGGCACCGCAATAGTGATGCATGGCAAGGAGGGCACCGGTAAAGGTACCTTCTGCGAAATGGTGGGTCGATTGGTGGGCAAAGCTCATTATAAACACGTGACGAATGACCGTCACTTAACTGGCAATTTTAACTATCACCTAATGGATGGGTTATTAGTATTTGCAGACGAGGTAGTTTATGGCGGTTCGCGCAGCACAGCTGGAATACTTAAATCGATGGTCACGGAGAAGCAGCTTGTATGTGAACGAAAGGGCGTCGATAGCTTTATGTATGACAATAGAGCGCGGCTTGTGGTGGCCAGTAATGAGGACTGGTTCATACCTGCTGGCCCGGAAAGTAGACGATGGCTTGTATTGGAGGTCTCCGATAAATATGCAAATAAACGGTCGTACTTCGACGCGCTATATGAACAAATGGAATCCGGAGGGTACGGAGCAATGATGTTTGATCTAATGCAGCGCCGCATTACTTCAAACTTGAACAAAGCGATCGAGACAAAAGGCCTCGAGCAACAACGTGCAATATACAGAGCCACCGGCGATTCAGTTGATATTTGGATGGATCGATGCCTGGCTAAACAAGATTTGGGGGTCCCTGACGTTGATGGTGACGGGGGATGGCCAACGGACGTCGAAAGAATGGCGTTATTTGAATCCTACGACACTTGGCTTGGCAATCAAAAGGGCTTAAGATCGAAGGGAGTGGCACATTTTTATAAAAAGGTAGAAAGTTATGGTTTTATCAAGCACCGTCCAAGGCCAAAACAGGGTGGAGTTAGAGTCTGGCGTTATAAAGTCCCGGCGCTCAAGCTCTTTACAACCGAAAGTTGATCTAGTCCTTGATCTACAGTTCGGCAGCACAGGAAAGGGCCTTATCTGCGGGTATTTGGCAGAAACTGGAGACTACGATACCTGCATCACGGCGAACATGCCAAATGCGGGTCATACTTATATCGACTCCAGTGGGTCCAAGTTCATCACAAAGGTACTACCAGCAAGTTTTGTCGGGTCAAATATCAAGCAGGTATTAATCGGCCCGGGGTCAGTATTTAGACTCGGTAGGTTAACTGAGGAAATGGCGTGGCTTCGACAGGATCAAGTATTACGTATCCACCCTAACGCCACAGTATTAGCACCGGATCATATTCAAGCGGAGGGTGATTTGACCCACATAGGCAGTACTAAACAAGGTTCAGCCGCCGCTGTGTGTGATAAGATGATGCGGACAAAGCCCGTTACCGCTAAACAAATCCTTAAGGGCACCGAATTTGAGCAGTACGTTTGTAGCCACGGAGAGTGGCAAATCCGCCTTGAATCAAGTCAGGGCATACTTGCAGAAGGGTCGCAGGGATTCAGTCTCGGGATAAACTCCCATTTCTATCCCTATACCACCAGTCGTGATTGCGGACCTGCGGCCTTTCTCTCTAACATGGGCATACCCCTTGGGATGCTTGATATGGTTGTCGGCACTTGCAGAACCCTTCCGATAAGAGTTGGGGGAAGTAGTGGCGACTGTTACGCGGATCAGGACGAGCTAAGCTGGGAGGAATTAGACTTAGTACCGGAACGAACAACGGTCACCAACCGCGAACGCCGCATCTTTACTTACAGTAAAATGCAGATAGAGGAGGCTTGTTGGTGGTGCCAACCTGATCTGGTCTTCCTCAACTTTGCCAACTACGTTGAAAGGGACTATGTGACACAGATCGTAGCCCATATTGACGAATTTAGTGAAGTACGTTGGGTCGGCTTTGGCCCAAGTTACCACGATGTGGGGTTAGTATAATGTCAGACTTTGAAGTTAATGATATGGCAAGGATCGCTAATGAAATAATGGAATGGGCGGATGAAGTAATACCCAATCGAACTGCAGCTGATGCCATTAAAAAATTATCGATGGAAGAAGTGCCGGAATTGTGGCGATGTGTTAGAGAAACAGGCAAAGTAGACCCAGGAGAGATTGCCGATGTACTCATACTTGCACTGGATGTATGTGTAATGTCTGGCATAGACCCACTTACAGCAATAAAAGAAAAAATGGCCATAAATCGCCAGAGAACTTGGAAATATACACACGGAGTACTACAACATGAAGATTAATGATATTTTACGCGCATCCGGCGTCACCCGATGGCACATAGTCCGGATGGTGCGGCCACAGTCACTGGCAGAGCATACGTTCGACGTAGTAATGATCGCCCGGGCGATCGCCAAAGTTGCGGGAATAGACGATTATGAAATCATCAAAGCAGCCCTCTTGCACGACCTCGATGAAATCGTTACGGGAGACATACCAACTCCTACTAAAGCTCGGGCTAGGGAGAATGGCTGGGAACTTAATGAACTCTACAAATCTGTCACAGGCCGAGAAATTACGAGCGATGAGGCGCTTGTTATCCAATTGGCAGACAAACTGGCCGACCTCTATTGGCTGTGGCTTTACGCCTTGGGGCCTCATTCGAATAGAGTGTACGAAACGATGGCCGAGGCGTACAACGAATATGTGCGCTCTGAATCCATACCGGACAACATTCGCGAAGCTGCGTTGGATGTACAGATGCAAATGTTATCAGAGGATTTTTTAATATGAGCGGCGAAAAGAAAATGTGGGATTATCTGGGGCCTAAACTTAGGCCCTATGGCCATTTTGAGAGGATTGAAAGTCATGAAACAGCTGTCGGAACTCCTGACGTCAACTATTGTATTAGAGGATATTCGAACCATCTTGAACTCAAATTTACGGATAGTGAGAAGCGCGGATTACGCCTCCGTCCTGCTCAATCCGGATGGTTCAGAAAAAGAGTTAAAGCTCTTGGACAGCCGTGGCTCTTGGCACAAGCTCTTATTCGTGGAAAGCGGGGATACGTGTTGGTTGCGGGTACGAACGTACCTGCCCTTGTGCACACAACTAAAATTACCGATTGGTTAGAAGCAGGAGTAATGGTATGGGAGGACAAAATAGACATTGGAGAACTTGTCCAATTCCTGGGGACCTACTTGATTGTGGACTCACCGCAGTCCAATGGTCAGAATCCCGACGAATCCTCAAAACTAATATTACCTTCAAAGGAAGTGATAACCTAACCGGTATTATTTACGGCGAGTGGATCAAGCAATTTGAGCCTTGCATCGTCATAGAGATAATGGACATGGGTAACTTTAAGACCCACTTCGTGGGCGCTTATGCTGACGGGATGTATTGTTCTAGCGGGATTTCTTCTTACGTTTACGACCTTTTGATTTCTTGCTGTGAGCAATAAACTTTTTGGCCGCTTGCTTAGAAATCCCGATTTTAGACTTCCCCTTCGCGGCGGCATACATTGCCCGCCGCTGTTTGGCTGATTTAAACGGCATTATCTCTTCCTTTTAATTTTTTTCTTAGGACGCCGCTTAGGCCTCTTCTTTGCCTTCTTTTTCTTTGTCTTCTTAGGGGGAGGTCCCATTTCACCTGTCCACATATAAGCCATTATTTTGCCTTCCCTTGTATCTTTTCAATGGTCCGCAGGGTACCTAATCCTAGGAGCGCGAACACAAGCTCCATAATCAGGTCCTTAGGTAGATTTGGCCCCGGCGCACTAGTAATCCATTGAATCCATGGATTGATTAAAAACATGTTAAACAACCCAAGGCCACAAACCCAACCGATCGCCGGTCGCCAGCCCGCAACAAAAATATTACGATGCTGTGCCTCAATCTTGTTAAGTTCAATCTGAGCCATATCCGGCTGTTGAGCGAGCCGAATCCGTACCTCTTCATGGGATAATCTCTCATCTTCTGATGTGAAAAGATTATCAACAATAGAACCAACCGCTGTTACACCAGCAACTGCGTCACTAGCACCGAAGATTTTACTGAAGATACCCATCAGTCAAGTAGAATCAGGACCAAAATCGCCCACGATAGGACGTAATGAATCCCGCTCCTGTATTTGGCCTCAAAGGCCTTGATTGCTTGCCATGCTTCCATTATTCATCCTCCACTGTTATCCAAACTTCCTCTAGAGCTAGTGCCCTAATGATAGCCTTGTATAGGCGGGTGTAGGCAGCAACAGAACTCTGCACTGACCCACGCTCGGTGACATTTTGGACTTGGCCATCCCCCACAAGGATACAACCTTCCGAGTGATCGTCATTATTGCCCGTATGAATGTACACGAACTGAAAATCCGGTATCTCACGGAGCCACAACATACCGGCATGGAAATCGAACCTTTTCTCATACCGTTGGGTCATGCCGCCTTCGGTGCGTAAGTCGATCTTGTATCGACCGGCAGGAATTCTGGTCTCACCCGGAACCTTGGGTTCGTTGAATTGATCCTCCAACGTATAGCAGAAGAATTTACCATCAACGCGAAGAAGGCCAAGGGTAGCCTCATCGCCCCCACTGAACCGGGTGAGTCTAATTTCCACTGTTTGCTCCCTGATCAATCAAGTACTGTGTGAATATTTCTTCGAACCGTTGTTGAGAGGCAAGAGCCGTGCCAACATTGGCCTCAATATTGGATATGCTACCCTTAATAACTTCCACATCTGTGGTAAGTTGAGCAGTATCAGGAACCACTACCGCAGGCACCAATGCCAACTGTGCTGCAACTTCGGTGGAAATCCAAAATTGGGCAGCCATGCCTATAACTACTAATCCACCCAATGCGACAAAAATGGAGGCAGACCAACTTAAAATCTTTTTAGCTTTCGGGGTCATTTTCGAGTGCCTCCAGTGTTTTCTGAGCAACTTGTAGCCGCTTAGCCGCCGCCCTTGCCGCCGCTTGTTGACGTTTTTCAATTGCCGATAAACGTTCTTCATAATCATCAAACTTCTCAGGGCTGAATTGTTCCGATAGTCCCGATATCGGGACACCGGTTGTTTCCGGCTCATCAGGTTCCTCAGGTGGGGGTGGTGTCCAAGTTTCTGCTTTTAAGCATTCTTTATTATCGCTGTACCATCGAGCTATTTCACCGATATCGCATCTGGCTTTGGCCGCATTGTCGAACATACCCTTTCGGTCATATACCTCAGCTACACACCATAGGTTAAGAATAACTCCCTGTTTGGATACAATAATTGTACCCCATTGAGTCGATGCGATACACTGGGCAATATCAACATCACCCAATGAATGTGATAGACCCACAGCGTAGGACCGATCGCCAGCGATTGAGCCGCCTGTAAGGGCATTATTTATATCGATTGGAGTCCCATCTTTGTTGCAGTTATGACCACCCTGACACTCGTGTTGAGCAAAGGATACGATCGGTATGAATAATAGGATTATTAACAACTTTTTCATGATTTATACCTAGCAGTTTGTCCGCGTGTATCTCCATTAAAGTGACCGGGTGTAACATCCATGGATGTTGCGGCAAGTAACGCACCTGCACCCGATTGAAATTTGTAACCAACCCAGCCTAACCGTTCACGTTGAATTCCACCGCTACGTACAGCAATAATTGATTCTATTACCGTGAAATCACTCATACTTCCAGTGGCAGGGGCGATTCCGGTTGATCCGTTGTTATTTGGGACGTTACGACCACCCCAGTAAATTAGCATGGTATCATTAGCAGCACCCGCTGCGATACTATTAACGCTCCAGCCAATTTCTGTGGTGTTAACTAGTACTGATTTGTTTTCCTCTGTGTATGGGTTTCCATTTGATGCGCGCATATTAAATAAGAATGAACTAGTGTCACCCGCATTCACCGGAACAGTAAAATTATCATTTGCATCAGCGGTTGCGATTCTACCCCACAATCTTGCTCGTATGGTTGTTGTCCCTAATTCTACCCATGGGCCGGGATTTTCTGTTGGTGTTACTGGTACAGAATAACCAAGACTAAAACAAAATAGCCAGTCACCAACTTGCACATCACTAGGAGAACCTAATAATGTTGCCCCATTTCCGGTATTAATATCAGTTTCAAATACAGCACCTTTCCCAACAAATACAATTGCATCACTGGCATCGGGTGGTACCAATTGTGCTGGTGCTATTTGTCCGGAGGGGAAAGGACTCATGGCGCTATGTTCCCGAATAAGACCCAATTATCGATTTCATCTTGGACCAGAGTTACGGTACCAAACTGCGCGTTTACTGCCAACGTGCCAGCAACATCTACGGTAACGCCTGACCCGGCTATGAATCCTAAAGTGGACGTACCCTTTTGTTCAAACGATATTTGTGTTCCCAGCGCAAATGGTACATCAGTATTTGGTGGTATCGTAACATCCTGGGTGCCACCGGTGTCCGTTGATTGAAGCATCTTAAATGCATCTTCAATCACCAATGTTCTATCGCCCGAGAACGTCACAAATTCCCATGCCAAGGCTGCGGTGATAGTTGCATTAATGGCATCTATCTGCGATTGTAAATCAGCCACCACACCATCAAGCAAATCCTGAATGATCATGGTCAATTTATCAAGATTGTCTTCATGGGACCTTGAATCAAATGGGTCATACCGAGTATAATCCATTTCTTGGGTAATAGGGATTGCCCGCTGAATGTGGATAGCTGTGCCGTTTGGTGGTGCTACTGAATAATCAACCGACCCACCGGGTGAACCGTCTTGGTCGATATTGAGGCTAATGCCGGATAAATCGTCCGTAAAATCAACAGAGACCCAGGCAACGTCATCAACCCGAAAATTGAAAACAAACGATGTGGTGGAGCCGTTGCCCACATAGTCAATGAAACCTTGTACGTCCTGAACTGTCATTTTACTATCCTATGAAATTACGATTATTCGTCTTTGAGTAATTATTGAAATCGGGTGTGCTGTTAAAGTCAAACTAGCCGCTGGCAAGAGCACATCATTTTGATCGGTTTCACTCACAAAGATTTCTGGAGCATTATTGGTTAGCGTCAATACCTTGCTAGGTAATTGACTGGTGTTGGGATTAGCAACCTCAGTAGTGTCTATTTGTGGGTCAAAATCGGCTAATGATAAAGTATCACTGGGCAATTGACTAGTATTAGGATCACTAACATTAGCCACCGGGGCGTTATTAGTTAATGTTAATGCATCACTAGGTAATTGACTAGTATTAGGATTAGCAACCTCAGTAGTAATTGCCTGAGGATCAAACCCAGTTACAGTTAGTGTATCACTTGGTAACTCGGAAAACTCACCACCGGTAGTGATGATAGTTGGATCAAAATCATCGAGTGTTAGTGTATCACTTGGTAATTCACTGATATTATTATCAGTTGCAACAACGGTCGGATCGAAATCATCGAGCGTTAGTGTATCACTCGGCAACTCACTGACATTAACATCCGACTCAGTGGTAACGATAGTCGGATCAAAGTCATCTAATGTAAGAACATCGGATGGTAATTCGGATACCCTGTTCTCAGTTGTAACCGCCTGAGGATCAAAATCATCGAGTGTTAGTGTATCACTTGGTAATTCGGATATGTGTTTTTCGGTTGTGACCGCTTGAGGGTCAAAATCATCAAGTGTTAGTATATCACTCGGTAAATCGGATACCCTGTTCTCAGTTGTAACCGCCTGAGGGTCAAAATCATCGAGTGTTAGTGTATCACTCGGCAAATCACTGAAGTTATTGTCAGTTGCAACAACTGTTGGGTCAAAATCGTCGAGTGTTAGTGTATCACTCGGTAATTGTGATGTATTATCCTCGGGTACAACAATAGTCGGATCAAATTCATCGAGTGTTAGTACATCACTCGGTAATAGAGATATATGTTTTTCAGTTGTGACCGCCTGAGGATCGAAATCATCGAGTGTTAGTACATCACTCGGCAATTCGGATATGTGTTTTTCAGTTGTAACCGCCTGAGGGTCAAAATCATCGAGTGTTAGTGTGTCACTCGGTAACTGTGATTCATTATTATCAGTCGCGACAACGGTCGGATCAAAATCATCAAGTGTTAGTACATCACTCGGCAATTCGGATATATGTTTTTCAGTTGTAACCGCCTGAGGGTCAAAGTCATCGAGTGTTAGTGTATCACTTGGTAACTCGGACACCGCATTTTCAGTTGTAACCGCCTGAGGGTCAAAGTCATCGAGTACTAATGTATCACTTGGTAATTCACTGAAATTATTATCAGTTGTAACAACAGTCGGATCAAAATCACTAATCGTCAGTGCATCACTCGGCAGTTGACTAGTGTTCGGATCAAAAGTTTCTGTGGTCGGCGCAAGATTTGTGAGAATTAACGAAGCTGTTGCCAGTACGCTTAGATTATTCTCTGTAGTGACTATAGTGGGGACAAAATCTGCAATTGTTAATGTATCACTCGGTAATTCGGATACATTATTGTCCCCCGGTGGCGCATAAAACAGCGCCCGAAGTTTTCGGGGTATTACATCAGCGGGTCTGCGGTAGACCCACCTCATGGATTAAACTTCTTCCCAGACAAGATAACCAGACCAACCGGTAGTGGCAACCAATGCTGATTGAATATTCAGGCACAAGAACGTACCGGCATCAATAACTGGTCGCATTTCTGGTGTTGGTAAGAAGTCCAGTGGTCCGAGTTGCTCCCACTTCCAACCCATCATTATATCACCGATGGCTCCAGGTGCCGTAGCAAGTTGTTCAACCAAAGCGAGTGGCGCTGCATCATCAACATTTCTTCGTACTTCTGTTACTGCAACTCCGTTTCCGCTTGTTGAACGACGTACGAGCCGCAAATCAATCGCTTCGGCTGAAATTAACTCGCTGGTCATTTGAAACGCATGTAGAATTACCTTATTCGTAACTGCGCCCAACTCCCAAACGTCCTGATCAGCGTCAGTAGTGACCTGAATATCGTCGAATGGTGCGTAATAAATCCTACCCATATTTACATCCTCAAAAGTGTGTTTTGCGTGTTTGGAAAATAAGGCTGTCTACGTTGAAGTATCTTTTGATTATATTTTTGTACCCCGCCATCATCATACAGGTAAGCAAGTATTGTATCATAACCAATATTCATAGCTTTGGCGGCGATAAAGTTGACGGTAATTGCGTCTATTTCTTCACTCTGTGCCCAGCTGTCACCGTTATCGAGGGACACCGCGTAATAAAGGTCTTGGTCCGCTCCGTTTGTCCCACCACCGGCGTACAGCATGTGCATATTAATGCTTTCAACTGCAAGGGTGCCGACGAACAGATCGCCGTTATGATACGCATCCCCGGTTAGAGTTGGGAAAGTAGCACCAAACGTCCAGTCAACCGCGTCAGATGTAATGCGCCCTTTGAAACCAATAAGCGACGTTCCGTCATCGCGCCGCGACCCGAAGTGATTGATGTGGTCAGTCGCGCCATCCTCATAAATAATGATGTTCGGCATACCGAGAATAGGCTCAGTGGCCCGGTCGGTGGTCGGACTGTACTGCACAAGAGTACTGAGACTATTATCTGATGGATCAATGGAGCGAGACTCTTGTGTTTCCCATGTTGTCGGCGGGTCTTGAGCACTTGGCTGAAATTGCCAAATACAGTGCACAAAATCACTGTCATGGTCGATATGGCAATTCGGGTTGCCATAGTGATTATCACCACCGGCATCTAATGCAATGCCGGTTGTCCAAGATCCGCCTTCCCGCCTTGCGTAGTCGACGCGCTCTTTCCGGTCGCCCATAACGGCATCGCGGGCACCAGCGTAGGCGACAACCACATCGCCATCAGATCGGACAGTGGTAGATGCCCAAATGAAGGTCGGAGTACTGTTTCCACTAACGGCTAACAACGTTTCATCTGTTATAACCCACGCATCCGTGGCCATGTTGAACGTGTGATATTGGTAGATACCATCGTCATGTGTCACTACATGGATAACGTCGCCATCTTGGTGTGTGTTAATAAAATCAACGGCGGTGAAAGCGGCTGGATTGCCAGTAGCATCCTGTACGGTAAATGAGTCAGTCGGGTCCGTGGCTTTGTAACAATCAATAGCGGTAGCGGATGCCCTAACAACCGTATAGAATGCACCGTCACTCGATCTGTGCGGTGGGTTATGTCCGGGCAGACCAGCGGCAGAAATAATTGTAACGGGAAGCGCCATTAGCTTAGGTATACCGATCCATCGGGTGAGATTACTTCTTTAGTGCCCGGCAGAAGATCAAACAGGTTTTGATGACTCCGCGTTGGCGTTGCCCTATAGATAAATATCAAGCGCTGCGGACCACCAAATCCATTCATTGCATTTCGCAGATTTTCGACATCGGTATCAGTCCAAGTATCATCGATCAAGTCTTCCGCGATACAAACACTGGGGTTATTACCCCCGAGCGCTGTGCGAATTTCATTTCGCTGTGGGCCTGTTGAAGCGTCATTCTGCAAGACAATAACATTTGCCCTAGGTGTAGTGCCCTCAAGGAAGGTAATAATTTCTTGCCCACGCACACCATCTGGGTCCAATCCGACAGCTGCAATTTCAGCCCGTATTTCGGCTTCTTCGGTGGTTCCTTGTTCATCGGCAATATACTGAGAAATATCAATGCCAACAACCGTTGCACCGGTTTCTGCAGTAATAGCCTCCACACCCCAACCAAAACCAGCACCAAAGACACAAACTTGCTCAGTTGATCCTATTTGTAGGATAGGCTGAAGTGTTGCCCACATATTACTCAGAATCGAAGCCATAAACTTCTTATGGTAGTGAACAATAACTTCCGGACGCGTATTCGGGTGCCCGCCTAAATATCGCTCCACGCGAAATTCATAAGCAGCATCAAAATCTGCCTTTGTATCATACACTATTTCCGACTCCGACCATGTTTACGGCCCTACCTGCAATCAAGCAAGGCCGTAAACATTCTTAAGTTTCACCGCCTGACAATTCGGTGTAACCACTGGCATTAACCTGAACCGTTAACGTGTTAGTATCTGTGGTTGTAACATCTGCCGGGGTAACATCCAACAAACCATAGAAACACAACATATCAAGCGGTGTGGTTGACGTGTCATTAAACACCCACCAGTAGCGAGCAACGATAGACCCACCAGACGCAGTAAATACCGGGTTGTTGGAATCAAAACGCCATGTACCTGCAACAGGCTCAGTGTGCGTTACACCAGCCAATGTCTGACGGGCATAGCCATTACCAACAACTTCATTGGTGATGTCCGCTAACGCTTCGTGTGTTGACCGATTAGGGACATATGCATTTGTACTCAGTCCCATGATGAACGTATCGGCGTCAATCTCTACGTTCTTGTTTTGCATCTCCCTTTTATAGGAGTCATAGACTATTAAAGTCCCAGTTGTCGTAGCCATTTAAAACTTCCTCAGTTGCGTTACATCATTAGGGACATATTGTGCCCCCTGCCAATTTGTCATTGCCCACTGCCACGTTTCAGCAGCCTTATCCTTCATCACTTGGAAAGGCGCAGACAAAATAAGTTGCTCATCTTTGGGTAACCCATCGATGGCTTCCCGATCTTTTGGCGTCAGAAGTATGGCAATTGCACACTCCGTTGAACTAAACTCCAGGGTTTGGTCGCCCTTTTTAATTTTAACTAACATTATGGTAATTCCTCTCTGTATCTTATTGTTAGATGCTGCTGTAATACACTCCCTGCCCCGATGGCAAAGGTATCAAACCAAACAAATGACCCAGCCGGTACTACTGGATTATCAAGTACAGTAACCAGATCACCAAAATCCTCATCAACATTCGTTATGCCGCCTATGACTATTTGGGTCCCAAACTGGCTAAAATCATCGCCATAATTGAGAAAATAAGTTATAGTTGGAAATGTCCCTATGGAGAGGTTCATTATCTCCGTAATAGTTATCTCTACCGGGGTATAGAATAATACTATCTTATCACTGATCGATGGGGTCTCAATAGTAGCAGACTTCGATTTTAGCGAGGTATTTCGATCCCTGTCCTGAATAGCCATCGTAAGCTTATCGAGGGCATCCTCGTGCGATTCAGAGTCAAATGGGTCATAGCGCTCATAATCCAGCAACTGGGTTAAAGGAACGTTTCTCGTAAGTTGAATTTGCTGGTCAACAGGCGGTGCAACGAAGTATTCAACCGACCCACCGGGGGCGTCATCTTGATTCCCGTTCAGTATGATTTGATCAAAATTGGTGAGATAAGATAAAGTTAGCCATGCAATGTCATCAGCCCTGAAATTAAAGGTAAAGCTAGTTACCGCTCCAGTGCCGACAAATGTCGTCGATGATAATACATTTTGTACTGTCATGGCTTAAAGAACTCCGGACCTTTCTCGCGTTTCTTAATACGGTATTGTTCGAAGTCCTCGGGTAATTCAACCCTTTCGCTTCGGACCATATTACGTAATCTTATGTATTCATCCACGCTAACTTGGTGGTGAATTTGGAAAGTTTTACCATCGCTGCGTCGATAGGTGTTATTATCCCCGCTGTGCTCAATTAGGAAACTTAGCATTTCTAATCTACCGGCTTTACTGCCGATACCCAGAGCTTTTCGAAGGAGTGTTTCACCCTCAGAACCTGGCCCAACATTTTCATCTTTAACCAGTGCTGTCCACTCAGGGGTATTCAAAAGGACATTAACCGCTTCGCCCCTCTTACGACCGATAGTTTCAAGATACCTATCGTAAACATATCCATCACCATTATCCATGGCAAACAGATCAATAGCATCACCCAGACCACCCGGCCAAGAAATCGTTTTGCTGGGCGTAGCCACCGGAATTCGAGCATATGAAAGGGCCATACTAGCCTTATCCTGCTTTGTAGAATCTTTCACATTAAATGGTAACAGCGCCCGTTCGTAGACATTACCATAGTAATTTTTAATATCGCCTTTCCAGTCTCGTTGGGGCGGTAAATCCTCTGAATGCCAAGGCGAAGCATTCATCATCTGTTTTTGCATTGAATCCAGAAGATTCACACTAGAGCCGCTGCGCATTGTTTCATCCGCTGGTCGACGAACGTCGCGCATCAAATTTGGTACTACTATGGAGTTGATCATACTAGCAGTTACTGATTGCGCCCGACCTGTTTCCTTTGACTGAATGGCCGTAATCATATCACTTACCGTCGACAAATAGGACTCGTCAATGATCATATCAGACGTATACAATAACCCCGCACCAATCCACTCCATGGCGGGTTTATCCTGCTGTCGGGTCATAGCATAATAGTCATATACCGATGCAATAGTTGCTAGTGATTGACCAGCCGGATCAGCGCGTGAAATATCGACCCACTTGCCTCGAACTTTGATGGAATTAGGTTGCCAACCAGCAGCCTCCCACACTTTCCTTTCTTCAAAGTTAGATGGGCCAGTACCGGTAATATCGCCATTTTCATACATTTCAGCTACTGCTAGCCATAGACCGGTAGCCACTGTTAAGCGAGCCAATGCTTCCTGGCTTTCCTGTGCAGTACCATTCATTATAGAATGATAGGTCTTACCCGGGGATAGTACCGTATTAGCCCCTATCATTTCCATAGAATAGCTAAGTAGATTAGCCGGGGTACGCACAAACGGGATTAACATATTAACAAACATATTTTTGTTTTGTGCTGTGGATACGCCCTTAGCTAGAGCCGCCAATACCCCACCATATACGTTAGGATCATTGGTGTAGGTTTGTTTCTGAGCGAATTCTTTAGCTGTCCGTTGCATAGCCCCATCGGCATTTTCTACCCAGAAATTATACCGGGCCTCGAAGTTCATCCCTTGATGAACTTCCTCAGTTCGCGCTTTCGTGCTCGCTAGTTCATGGATTTTGGAATTATAGTACTGGTTCTTGAAGAAGGCATCGCCCGCCTCAAGTGCTCGAACTGGGGTAGTACCTAATTTACCAAACCAACCATCCGGAACATTCACAACATGATAGCGTAAACCAAGTTCGTTCCAAACTTTACCCTCACCAATATCCCGGCCTAGGGCAATTTCCTTAGCAAGGGATAAACTTTCGCGGAAACCGGCATAGTGACCCCGTAATTCGGCAACCCATTGGTGGCGAGTTATCCTGTCTGCTGGGTCTGGCAAATTACCACTGATCTGTCCCCATGCAAGATCACGAGCATAGGCCATATTATTGATGCCCATTTTTACCGGACTAACCATTAAATGCTGGTAAAGACCTGATGCTGAGTTACCCATAAAGTTGAACGCATGCGTACGCCAACTCGATAGCATCATATTATACCTAACATTGAGCAGCCATGAGGCATACTTGTTGCCCCAAATACTGTCAGACATCTTGGAAACACCGTGTGTAGTGCTTTGTCCTTCACGGACGCCTTTTTTTGCAAAATCGGACATCATCTTAATGGCCCGTTCAGTGTTGGCACGACCGCCTTGTAAACTGATAGAGTCCATAAGCATTTGATTAAATTCGTACACCCCTTCTGCAGGTTTGGATCGTAAAATATTCAACTGCCGGGCTGCATTGCCAGACGTACCAAAGAATAAGTCCCGAGTAGCTACAAATTGAGAATGTGCATTATTGAACCGGGCTAGATCAGAATCAAGCAACCTGCCTTCATTCCGCATCTTAGACTCAAGTCGACGGGCAAGATCAGCGATCCCGTTAGCTTGGGCATTGTACGTGTCCCTAAGAAACATCAACTCTGCCGGGGTCCAATAAGACGCCATCTGCTTTTCAGTGATGTCAATTCCCATATCACGCAGGTCTTCAACAATTGCTGCCTGTTCCCTATGGGTAATTTTAACTTCCTGTAATTTACCGGACACCACTTGCTCATTCATCGCCATAACTTTGGCAGCAGAGCTACTAAATGGGTCAAGCTCCATTGGTCCCGCCTTGCGGGGTGCCGGTGCTTTCTCAACTACCTCGAATTGTTTGCGACGGAGACTATGCTCTCGACCAAGACTATCACGTAATCGGTACCAACCATTCTTAGTTCGACCCACTACCTCGAATTCTTTACCAAGCTCGTCAACTACCCGACTTCCTGGGCGTTGATCACCCCGTAATACGACGTCGCCCTTCTCAAGCTCATCTAGTTCAATGATCTTCTGAACTAGGGCCTGCGACTCTTCGCTGGCAATCTTAGGCGTAAATTTTCTTGGGGCAATCATGCCAGCAGATTCGCCTTGTTCACGCCAGCCCTGACGATCTGTTATTGCCACATCATTTGATGAGGGCATTGGCTGTATTACCTGCTCTTTACCAGCCGCAGCGGCTCCGGCAGCTTCCTCAGACGGGTAAACCTCGAGTAATTTACCAGTTTCTCCATCATGGACGCCCCAACCCTCGTCAAATTTTCCGGCTACCCAATCATCTAAACCTCGGGCTGTTGACGTAATACCTCTAGCCTCAGCGGTGGGAAAAGTTAAAACATTATCGGGTATGGGTTCATCTGGATAAACACCGTGGATAGATTTAAAAGTTTCCCTGTAATTTTTATTACGGTTAGCCAGTATATCAGCCATTACCTTCGAAATTTCTTCTTTAGTACCCTTAATTTCTACCCTTCCACTGGTGCTCTGTTCAGGATGAATGGCACGTGCACCATTATCGCTAGCAAATTTTTCTATCTCAGCAAAATCCTCAGGCTCATCGAACATGTAATCTGGAAATTCAAGCCCGTCATCATTAACTTTAATATCATCCTCGGGCACTAGCGTTGGTGAATCCCCTTCTGGTCCTGTTTTACCAAGCCATGATTGCCTAAAATCTTCGACCATATTATCAACCATTCCGGTGAAGACATCTTGTCTTGCTGCAGCCTTCTGCTCATCGGTCATGGCCCTTATTCTAGCTAACTCATTCTCAGCTTTTACATCCTCAAGAATTGAGTAGATTTTCTTGAAGTCCATGCTCCCATCTTCAAGTCGAGGAATTTCACCCGTCTCCCCTAAAATCGCGTCGGCCATTTGAGCCGCTTCATCCCTTTGACCTTTAGTGATAGTTTGACCTTCACCGGCTGGCATATCCGTAGCCCGTTGAGAGGCTTGTAACATTTCCAGTAATTCAGCTTCACCAAGTTCGGCACCCTGCCTTTCAGCCAATACATCGGCATTAGCCGATACGCGGTCATATTCATCTTGGATAGCCTTCATCCATTTGTCCATTTTATGACCAGCCCAACGTCCACCAAGACCGCCTAATAGTGTACCTAATGCTACACCAGCACCAGTTGCAAGTGCAGCCCGGCCAGCACTTATGTCCTCTCGGGCACCCGCCTCCTGTTCTACATTTTGAACAGTGAGGTCGTAGCCACCCGCAAGCATACCACCTTCAACAGCACCGGCTGTAGCACCAACAATCATCATTTCAGTGGCTTTTTTCTTTAGCCCGGCTTTAGCCGTTGCTAGTGCCGCACCCTTAGCAGCAGCAGTGCCAACACCCAAACCGACATAGGTAGTAGGATCAGACGAAACACCACCTAGGGCCTTTTGAAATTCTACTGCACCACCATCTGAATGATCGTACATATTGATTAAGTTTAAAAAGGCCAATGCTGTCTTGGGATCATCAGCATTCATAATCTTCTGGGCGTAATTCATTGTCGCCATCACATTCCAATTAAACATAGATAGCTGATTACGTGCCCAATGACCGATTTCCGCATCAGTCATATCGCGAGGTTGTGGTGCTGCCTGAGCAAAATATACACCCCCACCCATTGTTTTATCAATTGGTTCCTGCTTAGGGGACCCCATAAACTTGTGCACAATCCGGGCGTTATCAATCCAGTCTTTCGACTTAGACATTCGATCTGTCGTAGGCTCTATGTAATTCTCTGCTTCGGCCTCTTCGGGTGGAACCCACATACCCTCTACAACTTTCAGATCGGTCGTGTCCTCGTCCCCGCCTTCTGATACCTCTCCGGCCTCATCGGGACCGGTCTCCTCGTCATCGGGACCGGGGGTCGGCATATCGGTACCGGCTGTGACCTCCTCGCCTCCCGTGGACACGGAGACACGTCCCTCAATAGCAGCGCCCTCAACTTGCTGAGCCTTCATAAATGTCTCATAGACTTCATGTTCGGGCATGCGAGTTTCAGGCATTGATTCACGCCATAAATCATATTGATCCGCAAGACCAGCAGCTTCCAGTCTTTCACGTCTAATCTTCTCTGCCTCTTCCTGCAGAGGTATTACCTGTTGGTCTTCTGCTTGTGGCATTATTCTTCCGGTATTGCTGCTTCAAATTGTCTGTACAGTGGGTCATCATCTTCAAGCATAAGCTCCCCGTTATTGGGGGCTATGCCCTGACCTTGATAGTACTGTTTATACAGGGCTGCAACTTGTGCATAACGATCAGGACTCATTGTAGCTGCACCCGGTCCAGCTAACCATAGGAGAAAATTCTCTTGGTTAGCTTTCGTAAATTCCATACTGATATCAACACCCGTACCTGTCTGAGTCATATAATCAGCCACCGATGGTACTGCATTCAAGAATGCTGCATTAATACCCCGTGTAAATTTCTGCGGCTCATAAGCAGATTTATTGGCCTCGAAAAACTCCACTGGATTGGCATCTATACCAAATTGGTCCATATAATTATCGAGAGCCGTTTTAAATGCAATGGCCGCTTCCCGTTGATCCTGAGTACCAAGTAATTGCCCATAGATGTCGTTTGTGACACCAGTATGAGTTTTAACCGCCGTGTAGGCATCAATATAGGCCTGATTCTCAGTGGCTGCTTTTACTGCAGCATCAATATCCTTAGTTAACTTAAACGCATCCTCACCCGTAATCTCGGGCGGTTGACCTGAGGGTAATCCCTGAGGTGTTAAGCCCATAGACCCACGCGTGACGATAAGCTTTAGTAGCTTAGCCTTGTCTGATACGCGCATTCGATTGCCCGTATACTGTAATCTTTGAATCTCACCCCGATACTTACTAAGTGTCCAAGGCTGTGAGGCCCGGGTTGTACTGCCCTTAGTTAGTGCATTGATAAAAGTCCAGCCAGCCTCCTTGGTTATTTGATCTGAAGTTACTTGCTCAGATACCCGCTGAGCCGTTAATTCACCACCTACAAACTCACCGAACAACTGATCGGCATTTGCATCCTGATCTAATTTCTTTTGGCCAATAAAATCCCGTCGCCGCTGGTCCATAACACCGGATAGGGTGCGCATTTGTGCTGGAGTTCCACGAAATTCGCCAGACCACATATTTTCTTCAATTTGGTCAATCTGGTCCGCGTCCTGAGCGCCCATTATTTGATTTTGGACTTCAATCTGATCAACCATAGGCCCAATAGCCGCAAGCTGATTCTCAGCCCACACGGGATCAGCACCAAGGATCAATTGCCGTGAGATAATCTCTTTGGCCTGTGATTCTTTAACCTCTGTGGGCGCATCCGAGGATAATACGCCCTCTATCCCCCGTTCTGCCCGGGCTTGGCCATACGCTCTGCTTTTCACAGCAGCGGCCCCTGTAACTGCCGATCCCCCGGGGACGACATAACGGGTCATTATTTCTTCTGTGAACTTAGCCCGGGCTGTGGGATTTGATATTCTACCAGAGTAGTTATCAACAATTTCCTGTGATCGTTTATCCCATATTTCTTGGGCAACCTCATGTGTGAATACTCGAGGTTTAGATATCTCTTGCCTACCACCCTTACCATCAGATACAGTAATTTGTAGTTCGGCCAAAGCATCATCCCCAACAAATTCAGCATCCAAGGAATTGCTATTCACCAAAATTGAACGTAGTTCAGTTAATTCTCGAGCCGCTTCACCGGTGGCTTCATCAACGTCACCGATTAATTCTGAATCCCCCATAGCATCGATAAGTCTGCCCAAAGCCTTAGACTTTTGGGCAACATCGGGCGTAGGAATATTCCCTAGGGCAAATTCCCCAACCGGCTGCTGTACAACTTCAGGTATCTTAATAGCCATCATAGACTCCCGAAGAAACCACCAAGAGCATCTGTAACGTTTCTGTTATAATCCGCTTTTGCTCCTTTAACACCGAGCCTCCTGGCCGTTGTCGCGTACAATTTCATGTAATCGAGTTCTTTTTTGAACTCTAAGGCCATCGAATCAATAGCACCTTGTGCGGTAGACCCACCCGTGTGACGAACACCAGAAGCCTCGCCAATGGCTTTAGCCCGACCGAGCGTTTGCTCCTGCGTAAATTTACGTCGACGAATCTTCTCAAGAGCGTCTTGATACCCAAATTCGACCCGTTGTCGTTCCAACTTTCGTTGATCACCGGCACCGAAAATCCCAGTTATGCCTTTAAAGCCTGCTAGTAGTGTTACTGGGTCCATTATCTCGTCCTCGGGCCTGTGAGCTTGCTGCTTCTAACAACTTCCGTTCTACCCTGTCTACCGTCAGCAAACGCAGCTTGAGCCAACTTGGCCTCATAACGGACCTCCATTTTTTCCTCCAGCTTTGAATTCTCAGTAAAAGTCATGGCTGTATCAGCGGCCAGCCTAGCCGCCAATGCGTGTACAAACGATGCACTGAATAAATCAGTATTTGTAACCTGAACAATGAAATGTGCCCATACTTGTTCTTCATTAGCAAGTATTTGTTGGCCTTCCCTCACCCAATTCGCGTTTGTTAACTTGCTGGTTTGGACAGTGGTACTTGGGCGGTATACCCTATGAACAAATACAACATCACTGGGGATATTAAATGCATTGGCTAATCCAAACGAAGGAGCGGGTAGTACAGGAGCCAAAATCTCCCGCCTAGTCGCAAATGTCCAGGCATAGTCATTTAATACTTTATCCCTAGATAAGGAATAATTAGCATTCATCACTTTAGCTTCTGTCTGATTATCCCCTAAAGAGTTAATCAAATCTTGCCCCATCCATGACAGTGCTAAATTCGCGATTTGTGTTGGATTAGCCATTATACTTCCGTAGATGTAACCTTACCAAAGATAGCCGAAACTTCTGAAATTAGTGGCTTATCCTGTGATATAACAATATCCCCCGCACCCGATCCAAGGTCTACAACCTCTACATCGCCCGTCTTAAAAGGCTCACCAAGGCCCATAGGCGTTGATGGGGTACGATCCTTGGTTGGTACACCCTCAACTAGTGGTATAGCCGAATCGGCAAGACGCAAAAAGACCTTATTCCAGCGACGTTTAGACGATTGCGACGTTCCTCGAACACTAGTTCCTTCTAAATCTAGTACCTGCCAACTATTGTCGTAAATTAATCCAACATACGCCTGTTGATTAAATGACGATGGGTTAGTTAAAGTAATACTACCAGCAACCGGTGTAAATACACCATTTTGTACAGCCCAATAAGTTGTACCAGTATTGGGGTCCACTGATTGAACTACAACGTGACATTCTTGACCATCAAGATGGTCCAGACCAGTAATCACACCGGCAGAGCCTACATCCTCAAACACCCACGAATCAAGAGCATGACGACACCCCGAATTAAACGGTAATTCTTCAAGTCGCCATGTTCCCGATCGCTCTACAAGCGCCCAGACGGTAGCACCCCGAATTGTATTGGTTACCGTAATAGATTTAATTAATCCATTAGTCGTTAACCGATAGAATCCAATTACCTTTTCTTCCTGATAATACGTGGCAGCTACAATACTTCCATCGCCCATAACACACATGAGTTGATAAGCTGGATCATCAGCCCAGCATAACTCAACTATCCTAGAACCAAACAGGTCCTGAGCCAATAAATTGAGTTCAAAACCATCCCACCCGTAATTAGTACCACCTTCATCCGAGAAAGTGCGCAACTTTTTGCCCGATGGACTAACGTATATTAGTTCACGTCCCACGCCCACCGGTTGTACACAACTCGATCCCCACTCAGTCTGCAATGGAAACCCAAAGTCGTTAAAGATTATGACATTTCCCGCTAATGTCGATTCACCTACAACTTCCGATACATCAGTATTGACAACCAATTGTTTTTTGTTCGACAGCGCCGTAATTATACCCGCGACCGAGAGCGGGAATAAAAGTGGATCATCTGCATTAACCGGGGCCGATCCGTTAAAATCAACATAATCCCCAGCCCTAGACCCCCATATAGTGGCTCGTTGGGAGGGTATATTACCAAACCACAGTCTGCCGTGTCTAAAAGCACACTTTGAGGGCCAACTGCCCGCTGCCCAAGTGACCGGAGACGGAAATAAGAACCCCGGTACAGACGTGATATCAAGAAATGTCCAAACAACCCCATCAAATTTTAATCTGTACTGTTCAACGTTATTTGTATTTACAGTTAGCCATAGTTCACTTTCGCCCGGGTCCATGGCACTATGCATACAAATTAAGTCCTCGGCAGAGTATGGTGATGCAAATTCAACTGGTGTTCCAGACCCACCGGGTAAAGCAGTAGTAACTGATGCAGGGCCAAATTTATAATTAAAAGTATCAATAAGCTCCCCACATGCAGTTGGATCAACTGGTGGGATGCCAGTACCATTCCACCGAACACCAATACCAATCCAATAATCAGTAACGGCAGCACCGGGCACAAAGCCAAAGCTAATAGTACCTGATCCAACATCTAGTATTGCAGTAATATCCTCCGCGATTTCAGCACCAGTTTCCGTAGTACCAACTCGAATGACAATCTCTGCATCGGCCATTGACGGTGCACCCATATCCCCCTTATCACAATCCGTCATTGTTAACAAATAGGAAATAGAGAAATTATGGGTTAAAATATCAGTACCTGCAGGTACGATAATATTCTGTCTTAATTCACCGCCAACTGAACCCTCAGGAAAGAATACAACAATAGTAAAATCGGGATTTGTTATATTCTGTTCAGTAAACGAATCTTCAGCATGCTGCCAAGTTATAACGCCCGGAGTAGGGGGAGTACCAAGTGTATAGAAATTGTTATCAAACGTCCAAAACGTCTGTTCAGACTGGTATGTTGGATCAGTAACTAGGTTAGTGGATTGGCCACCGGTTGCCTGTAACCCAGTTATCCCGTCACGGACGATTACAAAGGCATCACCTACCTCAACAATGAAATCTTGATCAAGACCTACTGAAAATGTGAATAGCCGCGCTACGCTGTTACGTGGATCAATATCATCACGATATTGAAAACCATCGCGCATCCGCAAAGAACCCTGAACCTGAGGAGTCCAATTCTCACAGAATTTTAAGGCCTTTTTGTAGACATCCGTTGAAACTCGACCCCGTACATTCTTCGAGATTTCACCGGAGCTAAAGGATTCCTGAATAGGTGATGGGCGCGGCATTATGCTATCAACGCACCCCCAGCAACCCAAAATGCTAATTCAGCATCCTGTATATGGGGCTGGGTAAATCCATTAGCAGCCAACACCGTTTTCCACATATCGCTACGATGACCTTGAACACCGCCGATGGCTACTTTGCCCAATAGCATAGTATTCCAACGATCGTCTAAGGTATTACCAGTACCGCCTTCTGTTGCCAACCACGCAAATAACATATCATTAGTCGTTGGGGGCGCGGTAGGTACAAGTATCCGTAACGCATCAAAGCGCGCATCAGTAAGAGTAGGCATTTAGTACCCCTTCTTACGTTTCTTGCGCTTCTTCTTCTTCGGTGTCGGTTGTCGTCTCGCCATCGGATGTGCCCTCATACTTAGCTAACTTTTCAGCTAACTCCGTATTCTGCAAACGAAGAGCTTGCACTTGTGAATTTTCATCAGCCGCAAGAATTCTCTCCTCGCGACCTTCCAGATTTGCCAGTATCTTCTCCAAGGATTGATCTGTCATTTGAATCCTTTGAGCGATTACACGCGGCGATACACCTTCCGCATGCCACTTTTTAATCCGATGATACTGGCGAACGTTTGCTCCTACTCTCATTGGGATTTACTCCTCTTTATTGTGGGTAATTAATTCAATTTCAGGACTTGCTCCTGATAGACCTCGATTGCTCGGTCAATGATATTGCCGATATTCGAGGAATTTCCAGCGCTGTAAAACGCTTGGTCGTACGCGATTACAACCTCATCTTCGGTGTGAAGAACACCTATCGTTGCAGGGTTAGTTATCACATAAGTGCTGTGAAGCGACGGTGGTTCACCAGTGACAACATTAAATTGTGCCGCCCCCACTGGGTACTGGGCCTCTTGAAGAGCATCTTTTGCAAACTTGATCCCACTTACTGCCCGTTGATTGTTAATGTCCTTGATGTTAGTGCCTACGGCAACAACAAGCTCACCTGCACCAACAGTAAGTGCCGCAGCCGCTTGAGTCGATACAACCATACTTGGCTTAGAATCGGCAATGCTGCCTACAGTAATCTTATCCACTGCTTTCTCCTGTAAAAAAGGGGTCCCGATGTCGGGACCCCAACTCACACTTCGCCAGAAGTACGGGTTAAATCGTATCAGCCAGCTGCAATTGAACGATATGCTCGTCCTCGACGCGTACTGCACCGATTGTCATGAACGAGTAAATCCTCCAGGCAAAACTGATTGACGGGTCCTCTGCGATCCGCGACGTAATATCACGATCGACCATTAAGCCAATTGCCTTCTTCGTCATTGCGAAGCAGTCAATGTCGGTACCAGGGGCTGTTGGGTGGTTCAGTCGAGTGGAAACAATCCACTGATACCCCATCCAGTTGTCAACATAGCCCATTTCTCCGAGGGCCTTGGCGTAGACATAATCACCAGATGTTGCTTCCGTCAGCTGCAAGAGCTTCCGGGCCTGTACCGGACCAATGACAATGCATTTGGGTTCATCCGGATCGATGTCGTTATCCAGGAACTTTTCGGTTACCTGAGTTACAAGATCGAAGTTCAAACTGGTATCGTACACGTCAACTGTGACGCCGAACACCTTTTGTGCAGCGGGAAATGCCTGTGGTGTACCTGCACCATCAAGAGCAGTACCAGTTGCTGCAGCGATGATTTCATCATCAAACGCTCGCCTCATTGCATAGCCTTGCGACTGTGCGAGGTTAGAGTTTGGATCAATGATCATCTGTACGATGTCTTCTTGCTCGGTGGAATCACCGGTATCGTACGTTTGAGGAACAGAAACGCGTCTTGACCAGGGATAGTCATCAACGGGAGTTGCTTGTAACCGGGTAGTCTTTAGACCGGCTTCCGCTGTACCCAAACGTTCCCAATTGTGCTCTTCGGAGTTAGTACCACGCTCCGTGACTTTTGCGCGAAGCCTCGATGGCTTTTGTTGCGCAAGGTGTCGAAGTATTGACTCAAATGTTGAGACAAATACATTATCAACTGTGTTAACCATGATTGGCTCCTACACAAATTATAAGAAAAGTTTGCGCCTGGAGCAACCCGGAAACCGGACCCGCAGCTTAGGGCGTTCGTGCCCTCAACCGGAGGTGATAAGGGACCTGAATAGGCAACCCCTCATCGATCTCATTCTCGACGAGTATACCACACCCGGGCTTCTCTGTCAACCCCTTCTAAGGTGGATATCCCGTCTTATCTCCTGCTCCTCAACCTGAACAGGCCAATTTTTCTCCTGGAATTTGCACCATTTCTCCTGCAGTTCCTCCGGTACTTTAGGATCAAGGCGACAAAAATCAGGCCGATCATCATAGATATCGCAATAGTAGCGATGGCCATTTTGACCCAAATGAATGCAGGCTCGATCCCCCCGGTCAAGGGAGGGATCGATAAACCCAACAAATCGACAACAAGCCCCACATTGCCAACAATCGAAAGCTATTACCTTCCCCCGGCAGCAGCTGCCCGACGCAAATCAACAACCCGCTGGATATACTCTTTATTCTGCGGGTGTGAAGAGTCCCAATACGGACCTGTTCGATCATTCATGATTTCATCCGCCCGGGCTTTCGCCTCGGCTGGTGCCAAACGGGTCGTTGTTTCATCCTTGGTGAAGTTAATACCTTCGGTTCCCAGCTGTTGACCAATGTTATAGAGCCACTTGGTGGCCTCTGCTGGAAGCTTCCCATCAGCAGCCAATTCCAACATTTCTTTAGGCGCATTGGTACCCTTCATAACAGCATCGACTAACTGAAGGTTATCTTCATAGACAATGCCCCACTCCTGTTTCAGAGCACGTTGGGCAGCGCTAAATGCCTCACTTGCAGCGTCCTGTTTCTTGGTACCAAACTCATGGACAGCAGCAACCATCTTATTGTACTGAGACTTGGTTAACCCTAGACCATGGGCAAGAGAAGCAAATTCAGCGTATTGAGTTGGGTCAACACCCTCGGGGTGTTCATACCCCGTAGCATCTTCTGGACGCCCCATCGTCTTGAAAAGGGCATTCATCTGATCCTCATTGTCCATATCAGGCGTAGGAATTAAGCCTGGTACTTTATCCGAGAGTTTAGTGTGGAAAGCCTTTAACGCATCATCCCCGGCATCGGGGCCTGGAATACGGATCATTTGGCCTTGGGCTGATAGCGTATCGACAAATTGCTTTGCCAATCCACCCACATCTTTCACGTCTTTTAAACTTGCATGATCCTTTAGATCATCTGGGAGGTTATCCCTCCAATTCGGCTCGTCTGGCATTTTCTTTCAACCTTATCATCTGGCGTATGTAAACAATGACATCCCTTTTACCCAGCATGTGCGCTGTTGCATGGGGGTCCCCCGGCTGGAAAATTTCGTCCTTATCAAACTCCTCTTCCAACCACTTTAGGACTTTTTTACCGTCTGGCGAAGTAAAAATACGATAAAAATATCCTGATTTATTGACAACCGTATCTATTACTTGTTGTCGTTTTTCTGCCTTACTAAGCGGCCTCTCCTCCTGCTTGTCCACCTGTTGGTACTCCTCTTATGGCTGCTTCACCCTCTCCAAGGGCCTTCATACCTGCACCAACTTCTTGATCTTCAAGGCCTTGTGCGGTACGTTCTTGTTGTTCTTCGCGTTGATCGCGTCTATTCTTAATTTCTTTATCCGCCCGCATTAACTTAGCTGGCACTCCTTCCAACGACCCGAGTTCTTTACCAATAGCATCCCAATCGGGGATGTCAAGTACCTCAGGTTCAATCTCGCCCAACTCGGCAAGACTGGCCACCCATCGCGCGACACCTTGAGCGATGTCGGCTCGTTGCGCTCGTACAAGTGGCCCTGTGTAGATAATATCAAGTTCGCCATCACTCTGTTCCGAGATCGAAGCTGGGAGTTCTCCAAATTGTCCCGCACGATACAGTATATTAAACGTCCTTTGCACGAGTGGGTCGAGATAGTCAGACTGAAGTCTTCCGAGTGTTGGTCCAAGTAAGCGTTGCATAAGTTCATAGCGTGTTTGAACCTCTGTCGCGGTCATTGCCGGAGACTCTTTTAGCTCCAACTGATCCACGTAGAAAATACTTCGGATGGACTGTTTCAATTGCTCCCGTTGTAATTGGGATACATCGAAGCGCGCACCAGACTCGTAAGGTTCCATCGAGTCCATAGTACGCACAACGGTTAGGCCAGCAGGTTCCAAGTCGAGGTCGGACAGTAAACCCCTTTCTGTCACTTTTGTCGGAGGATCAACAACCTTCTCGGTCGCCTTTAGTATAAGTTCGACTAAAGAGTTGATTGTTAAGATGTCCGGCAACGCTATCATTGCTGGGCCGTGTCCCCACATCGACTTGGAAGTTTTACGCCACCGGGGGATAAAAGCTGGGTTTTCATAATACCCGCCTTCGTCCCCGAGTTGATGCGCACCTTGGTGTAAGACATATTTCATGCCCCAAGGGCGCTCTTTCGGTGCTAATGTTTTGGTGATATTGGCTTTAGCCTTATCCTCACGGGGATAAATAACCATGATTACCGCCATGCGTTTATCCATGGATTGTGGGTTACCCACCATATCCCGCATAGACTCTGGTAAGGCATCTTTGCCAAATTTTGTGGCTATTTGGTCAACAGTCCACATAAATCGACGATAGGCACGATTGGCCTGGCCAGTGTGGTCTTGTTCAAACCACGTCTCTTCAACTGGGACGCTTTGGAAGTTGAGTTTTTGGAATTTTCCGTTCTTCTCTTCCACTTCCTCGATTATCATCGACGTGCCGTAAGAGACTAAATCAATATACGTCTCGTTGGCCTCCAAGTTGAAATTCGAATCTTGAAGGGCCATGAAACACAAGTGTGCGGCCTTTTCTAACCACCCTCGAGCCTCCTTATCATCATTTAAATCGTCTTCCCGGAAAGCCAGTTCAAACCAACGAATAGCGGGACTAGTAAGAGAGCCATGAATAGAAGCAGCAAGAGTACCAGCAGCGTCAACAGCAGTGGAGTCGAATATTTCACGGTTATCCCTCCATGTGACTGCATGCTCTGAGGTAACATCCCGAAAGAAATCACCGCGAAATGGGACAACCAACGTATTGATAACTTCCCAAACATCTTCAACGGTTTTCCGTTGGGATACCAGATAGTCCCAGCGTTTTACAATGTCACTAGCGTCCATTTTGTATCCTTAGTGTTCCGTCGTCATTATACATCCATGGGTATTTGTCCATGGCGGATTGCTTCTGGCTTTGTTGTTTGCCCTTTATTGATCTTTTAACTCCGAACTGGGCAGAGGTAACTTTATGTCCTCCGACGTAATCGCGCCACCCAACAGAGAGGTAGCGCATAGCATCTGCGGGGTGACTGGCCCAATCATGGAGGGGCTTGTCTCGGAACATCTGTAAGCGATCGTCATATTCCCTGCGATACGAATATAGTCCGTCAATGAGTCGACCAACCTTCGATTCATTGAAACGCGCAACACGGATGATGGCTCTTGCAGCATCTATGCCATCCTGAACCGGGATTTTCGGTACAATGTCGAACGCAAAGTCAAGCGAAGAGGCGAATTCCCTTCTTGTCTTTCCGGTCGTGAAATCGGTGTTTTCGAGGTCGTGCGGCCCCCAGTGTTCGTCATAATCGTACGGGAGGGATCGGACATCCCTAATCCACGCGTCGAGAGCTTTGTTCCGCCCTTCGAGATAGTCGATGATAATAGGCTTTCCGTCGTCGCCCCGTTGAGTGAAGATAATAGAAGTTGCATCTCTAAATCCTATGTCCCAGTATGTTTGGACTCGCTTTGTGGGGTCGTGTGGGTAGTCCCCAATCCGTCCCTCTTCCTCAGCGAGATTAAGTTCGAGGGTGTAAAATGCGCCTTCCATCCCTGCTTCAAAGCTGCAAAAATATTCTTGAAGAATTTTCTCCTCAGACATACCTTCAGCGCGTTCTTCTGCAATGATGTCGGGTCCAATAACATGAGTTCCATCGGGGCGGAAAGTGTCGTCGACTGTAAGCATGCTATCGAACCACCGAGGATTACCCTGAGCCATATCAAAAAGTTTCTTGCCATGGTTCTTTCCGCGAGGGGTGTATATAAATAATGCCCATCCGCCGTTTTCCGCCAAGATCGGACGTATATAGTCCCAAGCTTTTGGGTCTGCAACCGCAAACTCTGAAAAGATGACTCCAACGGGGTTTGTTCCAACCAAAGAATCATAGTTATCCGACCCCACTACTTGATAAATAGAGCCGTTCCGAAATCTTATCTGCATATCCGAATTGTTTATCGGATTTTCGACCTGTCGCATTTCGCGCGGAAATGCTTGATCGATCATTCTTCTGCCTTCCCTGTCGATACCGTCCCATATTACCCTCCTTCCCTGTTTGAGCGTGGGAAGCATATGCCAGATAGTACCAATGCGCATTTGGGAGGCCACAGCCGAAAGCTGAAGGCAGCAGGAATCCTTACCACAGCGTCGATGCCATACAACAGCTGCTCTCTTCCGTTCAAGTCCCCCCTCAAACATGTATTGAAAGAGGGGGGATTGATAATCACGGGCTTCCCATTCATTTGGAAGGTTCAGCGCCACAATTAGCCAGGTTCTTTCTCGTCGGGATAACCACCTTCACATTTCTGATCAGGTTCTACTGCGTAACGACATTCTGCTTTCGCTTCTGCAGCGACGGCAGCGTGACCATCGAATGTTTCTTTAGCCATCCGAATGCGCGACCCATTAGACTTATCCACTACGAGTACTGTTTCAGCCATCTTGATCTCCTGTTGGGGTTGGGGTTGATTCCTCCTCACCCGTTGATTCTTCTACGGGTGGTTCTTCTGATTTTTCGGCCACTGGTAACTTTCGTGCCGCACGACGTTTAGCCAGTCTCTGAACTTTCTTCTGAACTTTCTCTTTGCTCACTGTATTCCCCTTCAATGGTTATTCCCATGGCCTCATGATTGATATTGATCGTCAAGCCACCCTTAACAACTTCGGGCACGGTAAACCCACTGTGCTTAGACATAAGTTCGATCGCCTTGCCGTAAGCTGCCATATTTGTGACTTTTCCAGTGACTTGGGCACCGTCTCGATCAAGGGCGTGGATTGGTTCCTCACCTCTTGCGAGCGGGAGGAACCGGTGTAGTAATTCGTACTGTACCATATCACGAGTAATAAGAGAGTCAGCAGCCAACTCATCAGACAGAAGCTTGAGAAAACGGGCAATAGCGGGTTTTCGGAGGAGTTTAGAACCAGAATCAGCAGACCGCTTGACAGCAGTAGCTGCCCTACGATGATCGTAGTCAATAAGGTATTCATAGCAGAACATTCGTTCCTGTGGCTCAAGTTGTTCTTCGGCCAATAGCAGTTCGCTTTTCTGCCCTAATGATCCTTCCGTCGATTCGAGTTCTTGCTTGGCCAATTTGCTTCATCCTCTCATTGAGTATATAAGTACGTTCCTCCAATGACATCGGCTTTGCGGCCTCCTCCGCTGTTAAAGCCGGAAGGTTTCGGAAGAATGACTCTCTCATTCAGGGAGTATACCACGCTCCGGGTATCTCTGTCAAGTACCCGTAACGCGCGGGCGCGGAAAAAAGAAGAATCACAATGGCGCGGAGCGGAGAATATCAAAGCCCGTGTGCGACCCCTATAAACGCGGAACAGCGGGTCCCTCGCTTCGGGGGGTACCCCTATTCGGAACCGCGCATACCCCCGGTAGTAACCGCGCGAGGCAACAACAACCACGCCACGCCCAACGCCCGCGGTTGTACAACCACGCGCATGGGAACGCGTCGCCCGCGCGCCCGCGTCAAGGAATGCCGCTGCGTCGCCAGCGCCCACGCGTTGCGCGCACGCGTTTCGCGCGCCCACGGTTCCTACAGCGGCAACCGGGGGTTGACACGGCGGCGGCGCTGTGCTACAATGGCGGTGTGGTGGCGGCCAGCGCGGCGTTGCCACGCGGCCCACGCCGCTCGCTCTTTAACAATCCGGCCCCGTTCCCGCTCACACAGGAGTACAACCATGAACGACCAAGTGGAACAAGTCGCTGACGCGACCGAAGTGGAGGGAACACCCAAGCGAACCAAGAGTGAACAGCTGCGAATGTACAAGTCAGGTTACGAGACGTACCAAGCAGCGAATGGAAACCTGAGCATGGACAACGGCGATCCCGTTGCACTGGCTCTCAGGGGAAGCAGCCCGGAAGCCGTGATGGCGGCAGCCGAGAAGCTCAAGAAGCTCGACCCGGGAACACTGGCTAAGCGTTACGTCGATCGTAACCCGGGAGCCAAGCGCATGAACGCCGGGAACATCATCCGGGGTTGCGTGAAGCGCGGCGATTGCACAGCGAAGGACGTCGCCGCAACACTCAAGGCCGTAAGCAAGAAGCTGAACGCGGTCACTAAGTAACACCACTGGGAACGGGGCTGGATTGTTAAGGGGCGACACAGGAGGGCACAGTACGCTAGGAATCACCGGGAACCAGTTCAACTTCTGGAGGGCCGACTGCGGGCGACATAGCCGTGGAACACGTTTCGAGGTCAGCGAATCGGTTCCTAAGTGGACCTAAGGCATTGAGAAGTGGACCAACGGCGCGGGGAACGCGGCACGTCAATCGCGGACGGAGGCGCGGGCTTCCACGGCCCTAAATCCAGACCCACAGAACGAAGCGGTCCTCAGGACCGGTCAGGTCGGTTCTTGACCTCCCGAGGGGGAGGAGGAGGTTTTTAAAAAACCCCTCCCCCTTCCTTCTCTCTTCTCTCGACTTCTTCAGAGAAGGACCAGAGGGACCGGGAAGACCCACCGCGTCGTTCGGGGCCTCGAACAATGAAATCAAGCGGGACCGGTCTCGCCTGTCCTTCTCCCACGTTGCACTCCCAGAGTAAACAAGGGCTTGACAGCGGCACCCGGCTGTGCTACAATGGGGGTCCAGCCCGGGGCACCGGGCGCAACACACGAGAAGGACCGGCCAACATGCCAGAGCTAACGAACGAAGAATTAGACTTGCTTCGTCGGTTGTTGAACAACGCCGACGAGACACGTAGCTGTTTGTCAATTTATGAACAGTTAAACATGTACGAACCTGACGGAACGTACGACAATGAGAAAGCTGACTGGGTTGAGCACGTCTTTACCGGCCTAGTTGGCAAATTTAACGAGGAGTAAGAAGTGGAAAACATCGAAATGACAATGGAAGGAGACATCCTTGTAATCAAGGTAGATATGACTAAAGATTTCGGTCTGACCAAATCTGAGAAGTCACGAAAGATCGCATCAACCGGGGGCAACGCTAAAATCCCAGGCACAGATGCAATGATCGGACTGAACGTCTACCGCAAGGTCTGAGTTGCTCACCGGTTGCCCCCTGCGGGGGGTAACTTGAGATCAACACAGGAGAAGCAAAATGCGACAATCAACCAAAGTAACAATCACGTTGATCGGCATTCTAATGGGCGGAGCAATCCTAACAGGCACAGTAGTTTGGACCGCTTATTCGGCCGCAATCGAAGTAGACCCACGAAGCCCGTGCCGTAATCAATACGGTCACAGAATCGAATGCCCCGAGTAAACTAGGGCTTGACAGGAGGCCCCGGGTGTGCTATAATGGGGGGCACAGTAGGAGAGAGAAATGGAACTAAAGCTAGTAGTAGGGCTGTCTAATGAAGACGGCGAACAGGAACTGGTGGAGATTAAATCACTAGTTCTACTGGGTGTGTTAGATAAGCTGCTGGCAGTTGAAGGCTACGTGTTTGATGGCCTGTCTTCTGTAAGCACGGACAAATTGCACCCAACGGAGTACGAGGAAGCCTGCAAAGAACTGGGGCTAATGGGAGGGCTAATAACTCAGGCGTACAACAGCGGAGTCACCGCCCGGGCTAATAAGCTCAATTAACACAGGAGGCAGCAATGCCAATTAACGAACGCAGAGTTATAAAAAACATGCATGGGTTAGAAACGTACAAAGTCGAACGCCCGCATCAAATGGACGACGGTGAAGGAACATGGACAGCTGCAATAAGAATCGTTGATCACTGGGGCGATGAAGTTTTAATCAACATGTACGGACCCACACAGGAGTCAGTTACGCCTCAGGCTGTTGGGCCGTACGAAGTGGATAGCGTGTTATGAGCAATCTAGCAAGCCCGATCAAGGGCTACACAATCAGCGTATTCAAACATCAGGGGGCCGACAGGTCCCCTTATTTAGTCACCGAACTGGACCTAAAGCTAAACAAAGTGGGCGGTGCACACATTACAAACCCTGAGTCTTTGATAATGATGATCGAAGACGCAGTGTTAGAGGAAGAGGAGTACCAAAATGCTGAATTGGATAATTGAGTGGGCACCCTTTTGGGGTGCTTTGGCGATCCTGTGGCTGTTAACGGACGGGGTCTTAATAGTGGAGAGAAAGTATGGGAGAGAAATCCGCCGGTTCTTTAGAGCCGATTGACCCCGGTAAGGGGAAATGGTGGCATGGCATCGATTCAGCCGATATGGGCCAACTCAATGCGCTTGCCAGAGACATCGATAAGGCAGTAGATCAAACTGTCAAGCAAGTCGCCAGAGGAAAGATCAAAGTTGGCAAACTGCTACTCGAAGCGCGGTCCATGTTCGTTGAGGATCAGGCGTTTGGCAAGTGGCGGAAAGAGAACACGATGGTGCAGTCCAAGCAACACGCTCACTACCTAATGCAGGTGGCGGAGCGGTTTGGAGACGCACCAAAGCTCATAGAGGGCGCTAATTACAGCGTCTTGCAGGAGCTAGTGTTAGCCGACCAAAGCGACATCGAGTGGGTCGAAGCCAAAATTGACGCGGGCGAAGAACTGCCCACAGTGGTTGAGGTAAGGCACAAAGTCAAGCAAACCCAGGCCGAACGACTAGCGCCAAAAGGGACCAGCAAGAAGGCCTTAAAACTATCGGGCAAAATGAAAGTAATACCGATGGACTCACCAAATGCGCCAGTTAACGCTGTAGTGCAAATGGCCCTAACCCTACGCATTCAAGAAGTAGTGAAGCGTGGGATTAAGGACATCATGGGCGATTACGTGATCCTTGGAATGGACCCAGACCCACAGTGTCCTTGTCACCCAATACTCCTAGACGCGATTTGCGATCTATGGTTAGCTGAAACTGACGACCCAGACGAAAAACGAGCAATTGAAGATTCGTACGGTCGAGTAAAAGAGGAGTTCAAAAATTGGGACCATCGGTAGAGGAAATTGAAGAACTTGCCAAGACAATGACAGAGCAGATTAATGATTCAGCAACAATTGCTACATCTGCTCTTTCTTTGGCGGCAAATCGGTCCATCGAGTTGGATATGAATCCAATTACCACGATGTTTGTACTAAAATATCTAGTACAGGCTAACATCGATGCGATGGAATTACAAACCTTCGAAGAAATGCCCTCGGGTAAATACACCCGGGCTGAACACCTAGTTCATATGAATGACCTTGAACAAATGGTGGTCAGGTTCGTTCAGAAGAAAACTAAGAAGGTTGTCATTAAAGGAGGGTCCTGACGTCGGGACCTTAAACACAGGAGCAAGGTATGAGAATCGTAAGAAATGACCAACGACGATATTGGGGGCGAGTGAATGAAGTCGCCAAAGGTGAATCAGTGGAGTTTAGACACACATTTCACCAAGATTGTAAACCCAACGATGTTTTCATCATAAACATTGTAAGTTCAAGCTATAGGCCTGAACGTGATGGCTACCATAACAAGGTACCGGTCACAAATCTGCGGACCGGTAAACTGTCCTATGTCGATTGTACACGCGAAGTTGCGATTGTCTCTGCAGACGTAGTGTTGGACGAATAAACAGGTACTTGACAGGGACCCTCAGATGTGGTATACTGGGGGTCCCCTAGAGGGCTATCACCACAACGCCAGAAGGAGAAACCAATGGCAAAAGAAGAAAACGAGGTAAAAGAGGTCCGGATCAAACCCGATCTGGAGAAGTACGTTAACGGTGTAAGCGGTTCAGGCAAGCGCACCAAACGGGCCGATAACCCAGTGTCAGAAGCACTGGACGGTTTTACAGTCCAGGAAACTGCACAGGTTGCACAGGGCATGGGCATTGCGAAAGCAGCTGAATTGCTCGAGAAGTACGCACACCTGAACGTTGGCATGCAGAAAATGAACATCGCCAACCTGATTCGGGGTGCGGTCACCAAGCTTGACAAAGCCCACGAGGCCGATAAGGCCGTTGTCCCGGGCTTGAAGACTCTCGCAATCAACTGCGAGAAGGGTCAGGCGGCAGTTGCCAAACGTCGCGATGCAGCGGCTAAGGCTAAAGAAGAGCGCGAAGCTAAAGCAGCCAAGAAGAAGGCTGATGAAGCTAAAGCCGCGAAGGGCAAGAAAGCCGCAGCCTAAGCGGTGCCTTTCGAGTACAAAGTCCCTCCAATGGGCCACCAGTTGGTGGCCCTGCGGAAGGCTTGGCCCCACCGTGAATTTGCATTCTTTCACGAAATGGGGACAGGCAAGACCTATGAAACAATCCTCCTAGCCGCTCGACGTTACGAGCGCGGATTAATTCAAGGGCTGGTGGTGATTTGTCCCACGCCAATTAAATCCGTTTGGGAAACCGAGCTAGAAAAATTTTGCCCTGTTGACTACTCATGCTGGGTCTATCAATCAGGGGACCAACCATCAATCTGGTCACGGGAAAAACGTGATGAACTCAAAGTCCTTGTTATTGGAGTTGAAAGCCTCTCCATCCAGAATGGTAAGTCCATTCAGACAGTCGAATACTTTAAACGATTCCACAATATCATGGCTGTTGTTGATGAGAGCAGTCGAATCAAAAACTGGAAAGCTAAGCGTACCGAGAACGTTATTAAAATCGGTGGATGGGCAGATTTTAGACTTATCCTCACTGGAACACCGATCACTCAAGGAATGGAAGACCTCTTTGGTCAATTTCTCTTCTTGAACGCTAATATAATCGGCTGCAAAAACTACTTCGTCTTCCGCAACAAATACTGTGTGATGGGCGGGTTTCAAAATAAGCAAATCCTGGGGTACCAGTTTAAAGAGGATTTGCTCGCCCGAGTGGCTCCTTACGTCGATTATGTAACCAAGGAGCAATGCCTTGATCTACCTGAACAAGTGTACCCGGCAGCTATTGAGGTAAGACCCACTAACGAGCAGAAACGCGTAATGGAGCAGTTACGCCTAGAATTTGCGATGGAGGATGGAGATAAAGAAATCACGATTAGTACGATTTTGGAGCGGACCCTACGTTATCAGCAAGTGATAGGCGGGACGTTTCCATTTGAAGAGGATGGACGTTATGACACACAACCGATTAGCGGTAGAAATCCTAAACTCGAAGCGCTATTGGAATATATCGGAGACCTCCCAAGGGACGCCAAAGTTATCATATGGGCTAGGTTTGTACCAGAGATCAGATATATTGTCGATGCCCTTAGGGCCGAATTTGGAGAAGAGTCTACGTTGGAGTTCTATGGTGCCACAGATCATGAACAGCGTAAACAGAACAGTCGTCTCTTCCAAGAGGACATACGGAGACGTTTTATCGTCAGCAACCAGACGGTCGGGGGATATGGACAGACTTGGACGGCTGCTACCTATAATGTATACTATTCCAATACGTTTTCATACGAGGATAGGTACCAAAGCGAAAGTCGCTCTCATCGAAAGGGACAATCGCATCACGTCACGTACCAAGATATTGAAATGGCTGTACCACAAGACCGCATGATAATGAATGCGGTCCGCAAGAAAAGAAGCTTGGCTGAGGAGGTTGAGGAATCTCTGTCATAAACAGATACTTGACAGACAGCGCCGGGTGTGGTATACTGGTAGGCCGGGTCGATCCCCGGCCCTTTAACACAGGAGACGACGATGGAAGATAATGAACGGGACGCCATGCGTGAATACTTCGCTGGTAAGTCTTACAATGAACTCGTAGCGTCTATGCTACAACTCCAACAAAACCACGCGGATATGAAGGCAAAAACTGCTGCAGCGTGGGACGCGGTTTGCATGTTAACCCGTCAAATAATCCCTGATCGAATGGATGCCGATCAAATTCAAAACATCACAGTAATCTTGCCGGATGGCACCAAAAAACAACTCTT